>Ga0226835_1000081_pt1 | contig 199109 bp, 186 predicted proteins | sample LAC_MetaG_1_FD_163627 | JGI IMG/M metagenome (GOLD analysis project Ga0226835, IMG submission 163627) | Anaerobic ammonium oxidizing microbial communities from anammox membrane bioreactor (MBR) in UC Berkley, California, United States -... | ecosystem: Engineered > Bioreactor > Anaerobic >...
TCGCCGATGGTGAAATAGCGCTTGGCCGGAATCGGCGGCAGCGGCGCCTTCTGTTCGGACTTGTTCTGCATGCTCGACCGTGCTCGAGTTCGGGACCTGGACGCATCCGGCAAGCGTCAGCGGCCCGCCTCCTCGATCTGCGACTTCAGCTTCTGACTGGCGTGAAAGGTGACCACCCGTCGGGCCGAAATCGGGATTTCTTCGCCGGTCTTGGGGTTGCGCCCCGGTCGCTGCGGCTTGTCGCGCAACTGGAAGTTGCCGAAGCCCGAGAGCTTGACGCTCTCGCCGCGCTCGAGCGCGTCGCGGATCTCGTCGAAGAAGGTCTCGACCATGTCCTTGGCTTCGCGCTTGTTCAGTCCGACCCGCTCGAACAGCATTTCGGCGAGCTCGGCTTTCGTCAGCGTGAGCGCCTCCGTCACCGGCGCGGGCCCGGCAAGGCGCTCGACGGCGTGCGCCACGCCCGACTCGGGCTCGCGGCGCACCTCGACCAGAGAATCGCGCGCCGCCGGACCATACTGGGTCATCGTGTCCGCCACTTGCATCGAATCCGCATGCCCGATGTCGTCGGGAATCAGGAGCCGGAGCGCAGCCGGGCGTGCATCGTGCGCACAAGTCGGGTGACGATCGCATCGACCGCAGCCGCCGCCTCGGCGTCGCTCAGCGTGCGACGAGTATCTTGCATCCACAACCGGAAGGCAAGGCTTTTTTCCTTATTTTCCAATCCCTTACCGCGATATTCGTCGAACAGTCTGACGTCTTTCACGATCTGCGCGGCTGGTTCGCCGGCCACCGCCTCGGCGATCTCGGCGAACACCTGGGACACCGGCCGACCACTGTCGACGACGATCGACAGGTCGCGGACGACCGGCGGGAACTTCGATACCTCACGATAAATCGGAACGGTTCGTTCCAGTAATGGGTCGAGATCGAGTTCGGCGACGATCGCGGGCTGCGGCAGTTCCAGTTCCTGGACCAGCCCGGGATGGAGTTCGCCGAGCCACCCCGCCTCGACCCCACCGAGCAGCACGCGGGCGCTGCGCCCGGGGTGCAGCGCAGGGTGCACGGCCGGTTCCACCGCGAACGTCGGGCCGGCAATCGCCTCCAGGTCGCCCTTGACGTCGAAGAAATCGACCCTGCGCACGGCCGCGCCCCACTGTTCGTCGAGTTGCGGACCGAATGCCAGCAGCCCGAGCCGGCGCGGTTGCGCGACGCCGTGCACCTGTTGGGGCCCAGCCGCGACCGAGGCATCGGCGAAAAAGACGCGGCCGACCTCGAACAGGCGCACCCGCGATGCCTTGCGATTGAGGTTCGAGCGCAAGCTCTCGAGCAGTCCGCCCCAGAGCGTGGTGCGCATCACGTCCATCTGCGCCGCAATCGGGTTGAGCAGGCGGATCGGCTCGCGGCCGGTGAGTTGCCGGTCGAGCGCGCCGGCCACGAAGCTGTAGTGGATCGCCTCCTGGTAATCGCGCCCGGCCACGAGCCGCTTCAGCGCGCCGATCGTGCGCCGGGTCTCGGGCATCGGCAGCATCGAGACGCTGCTCTTCGGCGGGCGCAGCGGCAACTGCTCGTAGCCCCAGACGCGGGCCACCTCTTCGATCAGGTCTTCCTCGATCTGCAGGTCGAAGCGGTACGACGGCGGTTCGACCACGAAGCGGCCGTCCTCGTGCCGCGCCGCAAGCCGCAGCCGCTCGAAGATCGAAGCGATTGCGGCCTCGGGGATGTCGACGCCGATCACCTTGCGCGCGCGCGCCACGCGCAGGCTCACCGGTTCGCGCGCCGGCAGCGCGGTGATCGTGTCGTCGAGCGGCCCAGCCTGTCCGCCGCAGATTCCGAGGATGAGACGGGTGAGGTATTCGAGGTGATCGACCGTCGAGGCTGCGTCGACGCCGCGTTCGAAGCGCGCCCCCGCGTCGGTCGCGAAGTCGTAGCGGCGCGAACGCCCGGCGATCGCCTCGGGCCACCAGAAGGCCGCTTCGAGATAGACGTTGCGGGTGTCGTCCGACACCGCGGTGGACTCCCCGCCCATGATGCCGGCCAGGCTCTCAACCTGGTTCGCATCGGCGATCACGCCCACGTCGGCAGTGAGCTCCACCGTCTGGCCATTGAGCAGCTCGAGCCGCTCGCCCTCGCGCGCCCAGCGCACTTCCAGGCCTCCCGCGATGCGATCGAGATCGAAGACGTGTGACGGCCGGCCGAGTTCGAGCATCACGTAGTTCGAGATGTCGACCAGCGCCGAGATGCTGCGCTGGCCCGCGCGTTCGAGCCGCTGGCGCATCCACGCCGGAGTGGGCGCTTTCGGATCGACGCCGCGAATCACGCGCCCGGAAAAGCGGCCGCACAGGTCTGGCGCCGCCACCCGTAGCGGCAGGCGGTCGTCGATCGCGACCGGAGCCGGCTCGAACACCGGTTCGCGCAGCGGCGCGCCGGAGATCGCCGACAGTTCGCGCGCCACCCCGAAGACGCTCATGCAGTGTGCGAGATTGGGGGTGAGCTTGAGCGTGTAGACCAGTTCGTCGAGCGCCAGCGCTTCGCGCAGGTCGGCACCCACGGGTGCGTCGGCCCCGAGCACCAGCAGGCCGCCGTGGTCTTCCGACAGGCCGAGCTCGCGCGCCGAGCACAGCATGCCGTGGCTCTCGACGCCACGCATCGTCACTGGCCTGATCGCCAGGCCCGCAGGCAACTCGGCACCGGGCAGCGCGCAGGGCGCGCGCATGCCGGCTGCCACGTTCGGCGCGCCGCAGACGATCGTGCGCAGGCTGCCTTCGCCGACGTCGACTTCGCACACCGACAGCTTGTCGGCGTTCGGATGGCGCGCGACGCTGCGCACCTCGGCCACGACCACGCCGCGAAACGGCGGCGCCGCCGTGCCCGTCTCCTCGACCTCGAGTCCGGCCATCGTGAGGCGGTCGGCGATCTCCGCACCCGACCAGTCGGGCGACGCGAAGCTTCTCAGCCAGCTTTCCGGGACACGCATGGGAGGTCTTCCGCCTTATCGGTTGAACTGCTGCAGGAAGCGCAGGTCGTTCTCGTAGAACATGCGCAGGTCGCCCACGCCGTAGCGCAGCATCGCGAGCCGCTCGATGCCCGAGCCGAAAGCGAAGCCGATGTAGCGCTCCGGATCGAGCCCGAAGTTGCGCACCACGTTCGGGTGCACCTGGCCCGAGCCGCTCACCTCGAGCCAGCGCCCGGCCAGCGGCCCGTCGGCGAAGCGCATGTCGATCTCGGCCGAGGGTTCGGTGAACGGGAAGTACGACGGCCGGAAGCGCACGTCGAGGTCGTCGCGCTCGAAGAAGCGGCGCAGGAAATCGGCATAGACGCTCTTCAGGTCGGCGAAGCTCACGTCCTCGTCGATCCACAGCCCCTCGAACTGGTGGAACATCGGCGAGTGCGTGGCGTCGGAGTCGACGCGATAGGTCTTGCCCGGCGCGATCACCCTGATCGGAGGACGGTGCTGGCGCGCATAGCGCACCTGCACCGGGCTGGTGTGCGTGCGCAACAGCAGCCCGCCGCCCTTGCCGTCGGGCGCGTCGACGTAGAAGGTGTCGTGCATCGAGCGCGCCGGATGGTTTTCCGGCGTGTTCAGCGCAGTGAAGTTGAAGAAGTCCTCCTCGATCTCCGGGCCATCGGCGACGTCGAAACCGATCGAATGGAAGATCGCCTCGATGCGCTCGATGGTGAGCGACAGCGGGTGCAGTCCGCCGGTGCCCGCGCCGCGCCCGGGCAGCGTGACGTCGATCGCCTCCTGGGCGAGCCTGGCATCGAGCTCGGCGCGTGCAAGCGCCGCCTCGCGGCTGCGCACCGCACGCTCGACAGCCTGCTTGGCCTCGTTGAGTTCGCGGCCCACCGCGGCTCGCTCGGCCGGCGCGAGCCCGCCGAGCTTCTTCATCTCGGCCGTGAGCGCTCCGTCCTTGCCCAGCGCACGCGCCTTGGCGTTGGCGAGTTCGGGCGCGTTGCGCGCGGCGGCGATTTCGGCCGACAGCTGCGCCACCATCGGCGCGAAGCGCGTGGAGGCTGCGCCGGCTGCACCCGGCGTTGACGGCTGGGAACTGTCTGGATCGGGCATGGCGTGGCAGGAATCGGTGTGGTGCAAGTAAAACGGGGCCGCAAGGGCCCCGTCGTGTCCGCCGGCGGGCAGCGCCGGGCCGCCCGGCCGCCGCGGCGATCGGCGCGGCTCAGGCCGCGTCGAGCGAGGCCTTCACCCGGGCGACGATCGCCGCGAACGCCGGCTTGTCGGTGACCGCCAGGTCGGCGAGCACCTTGCGGTCGAGGTCGATCGACGCACGGTTCAGTCCGTCGATGAACCTGCTGTAGGTGATGCCGTGCTCGCGCACCGCGGCGTTGATCCGTGCGATCCACAGCGAGCGGAACACGCGCTTTCGCGCGCGGCGATCGCGATAGGCATACTGCCCGGCGCGCATGACCGCCTGCCTGGCGACACGATAGACGTTGCCGCGACGTCCGCGATACCCCTTGGCGGCGGCGATGACCTTCTTGTGGCGCGCTCGCGCCGTGACTCCGCGCTTGACTCGGGACATGGCACTCTCCTCAGGCGTACGGCAGCATCGCCTTGACGGACTCGACGTCCCGGGCGTGCACGCTTGCGGTGGCGCGCAACTGGCGCTTGTTCTTCGTGGTCTTCTTCGTGAGGATGTGGCGCTTGAACGCCTGAGCCCGCTTCACGCTGCCCGAGGCACGCACGCGGAAGCGCTTCGCAGCGCCCCTCTTGGTCTTCATCTTGGGCATGATGGCCCCCTTGCCTTCTCTTCTGGTGCCGCGTCGGGTGTGCGGCAACCTGCCGGCACTTCGGGAACCCGCTTGGCTTCTGTGGTGCCCGCAGGCACCGTTCGACACTACTGCTTCTTCTTCCTTGGCGAGATCACCATGATCATCTGCCGGCCTTCGAGGCGCGGCATCTGCTCGACCACCGCGAGTTCCTCGAGGTCGTTGCGCACCCGATCGAGCAGGCGCACGCCGAACTCCTGGTGCGCCATCTCGCGCCCGCGAAACCGCAACGTGACCTTCGCCTTGTCGCCCTCTTCGAGGAAGCGCCGCAGGTTGCGCAACTTCACCGCGTAGTCGCCTTCGTCGGTACCGGGCCGGAACTTGACCTCCTTGACCTGGATGACCTTCTGCTTCAGGCGGGCATCGTGCTGCCGTTTCTGCTCCTGGTACTTGAACTTCCCGTAGTCCATCAGGCGGCAGACGGGAGGACTGGCCTGGGGCGCGATTTCGACCAGGTCGACTTCGGCCTCTTCGGCCATGCGCATGGCCTCCCTCAGGCTGACAATACCGAGCGGCTCGTTCTCCACGCCCACGAGGCGGACCTCGGGCGCGTTGATCTCGCCGTTGATGCGATGCGCGCGTTCAGCAGTAGCGATGCTGCGTTCTCCTTCGAGAAAACAAATACAACGGCCGTGCGACGACGCCGACCCGCTTGCCGGAATGCTTCGCTGCGCGAAGCACGCCAGGCTCGCCGGTCATTGCGGGTTGGATCGCTTGAGCGCGACGTCTTCGGAGAGTCGCGCCGCGAACGCCCCGACGTCGAGGACGCCCGGATCGGCCCCCCCGCGCGCGCGCACGGCCACCTTGCCAGCCTGCCGTTCCTTGTCGCCGACGACGAGGAGATACGGGATCTTCTGCAGGCTGCTTTCGCGGATTTTATAGTTGATTTTTTCGTTCCGCAAATCGGCTTCTACCCTAAACCCTTGTTTTCTCAGCGTTTCCGCAACAGACGACGCGTACTCGGCCTGCGCGTCGGTGATGTTCATCACCACCGCCTGGATCGGCGCCAGCCACATCGGCAATGCGCCGGCATGGTGCTCGATCAGGATGCCGATGAAGCGCTCGAGCGAGCCGACGATCGCCCGGTGCAGCATCACCGGCACCCGGCGGGTGTTGTCGTCGGCGACGTATTCGGCGCCCAGCCGTCCGGCCATGTTGAAGTCGACCTGCATCGTGCCGCACTGCCATTCGCGGCCGATCGCGTCTTTCAGCGTGTATTCGATCTTCGGGCCGTAGAACGCCCCCTCGCCCGGCGAGATCCCGAACTCGCATCCGGCCCGGCGCAGGCTCTCCATCAGCGCCTGCTCGGCGCGGTCCCAGACTTCGTCGCTGCCCACCCGCTTCTCGGGCCGGGTGGCGACCTTGTAGAGGATCTGTTCGAAACCGAAGTCGCGATAGACGGCCTGCAGCTGCGCGGTGAACGCCACGCACTCGTCGAGAATCTGGTCTTCGGTGCAGAAGACGTGGCCGTCGTCCTGCGTGAAGCCGCGCACCCGCATGATGCCGTGCAGCGCCCCGGACGGCTCGTTTCGGTGGCACTGGCCGAATTCGCCGTAGCGCAGCGGCAGGTCGCGATACGAACGAAGGCCTGACCTGTAGATCTGCACGTGCCCCGGGCAGTTCATCGGCTTGAGCGCGTAGTGCCTGTTCTCCGACTCGGTCGTGAACATGTTCTCGCGATAGTTCTGCCAGTGGCCGGTGCGCTCCCACAGGCTGCGATCGAGGATCTGCGGCCCCTTCACTTCCTGGTAGCCGCAGTCGCGATAGACCTGCCGCATGTACTGCTCGACCTGCTGCCAGATGGCCCAGCCCTTCGGATGCCAGAAGACGAGCCCCGGCGCCTCTTCCTGCATGTGGAACAGGTCGAGCTCGCGTCCCAGCCGCCGGTGGTCGCGCTTCTCGGCCTCCTCGAGCATGTGCAGGTACGCGTCCTGGTCTTCCTTCTTCGTCCAGGCGGTGCCGTAGATGCGCTGGAGCATCTCGTTGTTCGAGTCGCCGCGCCAGTAGGCGCCGGCCAGCTTCATCAGCTTGAACACCTTCAGGCGCCCGGTGGAGGGCACGTGCGGCCCGCGGCACAGGTCGACGAAGTCGCCTTCGCGGTAGAGCGTGATCGATTCGCCGGCCGGGATCGACGCAATGATCTCGGCCTTGTACTTCTCGCCGATCGACTCGAAGAACTTCACCGCCTCGTCGCGATCCCAGAGTTCGCGCACCACCGGTTCGTCTTTCTTCGCGAGTTCGACCATTTTCGCCTCGATCGCGGCGAGGTCTTCGGGGGTGAACGGACGCTTGTACGAGAAGTCGTAGTAGAAGCCGTTCTCGATCACCGGCCCGATCGTGACCTGCGCATCGGGAAACAGCGACTTCACCGCGTAGGCGAGCAGGTGCGCGGTGGAGTGGCGGATGATCTCCAGGCCGTCGGCATCGCGCTCGGTGACGATCGCCAGCGAGGCGTCGGATTCGATGCGATGCGAGGTGTCGACCAGGCGCCCGTCGACGCGGCCGGCGATCGCCGCCCTGGCCAGGCCGGCGCCGATCGACGCCGCAACCTCGGCCACCGTCGGCGGCGCGTCGAAGCGTCGTTGCGATCCATCGGGCAGGGTGATGACGACCATGGCGGGCGAGTCTTCGGTGGCGACGCGGCGCGCGCTGCAAACAAAAAGTGCGGCCGGGCCGCACTTCCTGACGGGTGCCGTGGCGACCGTCGGGCCGGACGGCCGGCGCCGGCACGCGCCGCGGTGTCCTGGTAGGCGCGATTGGACTCGAACCAACGACCCCCACCATGTCAAGGTGGTGCTCTAACCAGCTGAGCTACGCGCCTGGAAAACAAAAATTATACATCAGGTCGGCGTCGCTCCGAGAGCGCGACGCGCGACAGCCAGACGACCGGCACCACGCCGACGAGCACGATCAGCAGCGCCGGCAGCGCCGCCTCGGCGAGCCGCTCGTCGGAGGCAAACTGATAGGTGATCACCGCCAGCGTATCGAAGTCGAAGGGCCGCAGCACCAGCGTCGCCGGCAGCTCCTTCAGGCAGTCGATCGCCACGAGCAGCGCAGCGGCGCCGACGCTGCGGCGCATCAGCGGCCAGTGCACTTCGCGCAGCACCTCGAGCGGGCGGCGCCCGAGGCTGCGCGCGCTGTGGTCCATCGACGGGCTGATGCGCTCCAGACCCGACTCGACGCCCTGGTAGGCGACCGAGAAGAAACGCACCGCATACGCGTAGACCACTGCGGCGACGCTGCCTCCGGCCAGCAGCGCGGGCATGCCCAGCCAGCCGGTGAGCGGTTCGAGCATCCGGTCCACCGCCCCGGACAGGATCAGCAGGCCCACCCCGAGAACCACACCGGGCAGCGCATAGCCCGTGTTGGAGAACAGCAGCGCCGCGCGCAGCGTGGGCGACGAGGCAACCCGCGCCGAATACGCCGCCACCAGGGCCACCGGCAGCACGATCGCCGCGCCGCAGGCGGCCAGCAGCGCGGTGTTGCCGATCCAGCGCAGCAGGCGCGCGTCGAGCGCACTGCCGCCGCTGAGCCACGCCCAGGCGAGCAGCATCGCCGGCAGCGCGAAGCCCAGCACCACCGGCAGCGCACAGGTGAGCGTCGCGCGCCAGGCGGCTGCGCCGCGCAATGCCCGGCGCGGTTCGGGCCGCGGACTGCGCACGTAGAACTGCATCCGCCCGCGCTGCCCGCGCTCGATTGCGAGCACCACGATCACGATCGTCAGGAGCATCGCCGACAGGCGCGCCGCGCCGCCGCGGTCGCCCATGCCCTGCCAGGCGCGATAGATGCCCGCGGTGAAGCTGTCGACCGAAAAATAGGCCACGGTGCCGAAGTCGGCCAGCGTCTCCATCATCGCGAGCGCGCAACCGGCGACCACTGCCGGCCTGGCTACTGGCCAGGTGACGCGCCACCAGACGCGCCGCCGGCTCATGCCGAGCGAGCGCGCCGCTTCGGCGAGCGAGGGATTGCGGTCGGCGAACGCGGCGCGCGCGAGCAGGTAGACGTACGGATACAGCGCCAGCCCGAGGAACACTCCGGCGGCCGGCCAGGAATGGATGTCGGGAAACCAGTAGTCGCCGACCTCCCAGCCGGTGAGCCGGCGCAGTCCGGTCTGCAACGGACCGAAGCTCGCGAGGAAATCGGTGTAGGCATAAGCCATCACGAAGGCCGGCGTCGACAGCGGCAGCACCAGCATCCACGACAGCGCGCGCCGACCCGGGAACTCGCAGGCGGCCACCAGCCAGCCGGCACGAACGCCGATCAACAGCACGACGGCGAGCACCGTCGCGGCGAGCTTGGCGGTGGTGAGCGTGTAGTACGGCAGGACCGTGCCGAACAGGTGCCCGAGCGTGTCCGTTTCCTGCGGGTCCGCGGGCGTGAACGCCAGCCAGAGCACGGCGGCGATCGGCGCGGCCACCGCGAGCGCGGCGAGCACCGAACCCGAGGCGAGCAGCCTCGGGGAAAAACCCAGCGACGGATCGATGCGCAGCCAGCGGCGGGCGGAAGACGGGGTGGACGGACGGCTCGGCACTGGATGTCTGGCACTACAATCCGGGAACGGGAATTATAGGTATTTGCAATGGCTTCGAATCCGCCCGCGGCGTCCGACGCAGCCTCGCTGCGCGTCGATGACCTGCACGTGGCATTTCGCGAGGGTGCGCGCGAGATCCGCGTGCTCGACGGACTGGCGTTCCGGTTGCAGCCCGGGGAGATCGGCTGCCTGCTCGGCGCTTCCGGCTGCGGCAAGACCACCGCGCTGCGCACGATCGCCGGTTTCGTGCGACCCGACCACGGCTCCGTGCACATCGGCAGCCGCTGCGTCGCCTCGCCGCGCGCGTGGGTCGAGCCCGAGCAGCGCGGGGTCGGCGTGGTGTTCCAGGACTACGCGCTCTTTCCGCATCTCGACGTGGCCGCCAACGTCGCGTTCGGGCTGCGCGCACTGCCGGCGGCCGAGCGAGGCGTGCGGGTGGCCGCGATGCTCGAACTGGTCGGCCTGCCTGGCATCGGGCGGCGCTTTCCGCACGAACTGTCCGGCGGCCAGCAGCAGCGCGTGGCGCTCGCGCGCGCACTCGCTCCGTCGCCGGCCATCCTGCTGCTCGACGAGCCGTTCTCGAACCTCGATCCCGACCTGCGCGAGCGGCTCGCACTCGACCTGCGCGAGATCCTCGAGCGGCACGGAACGACCGCGCTGCTGGTCACGCACGACCAGTACGAGGCGTTCGCGCTGGCCGACCGGGTCGGCGTCATGGATGCCGGACGCATCCAGCAGTGGGACACGCCCTACCGGCTCTACCACCAGCCGGCGACGCGGCAGGTCGCCGACTTCGTCGGACTCGGCGCCTTCCTGCCCGGGCGGCTCGAGCACCGCGACGGCAACACCTTCGTGCACCTCGAACTCGGCACGCTGCCGATCCACGCGCGCACCGACCAGGCGATCGCCGGCGCCAGCGCGAACCTGCACGGCGAGGTGACCGTGCTGCTGCGGCCCGACGACGTGGTGCACGACGACGCCAGCCCGATGCAGGCCGAGGTGGTGCGCAAGGCGTTCCGCGGCGCGCAGTTCCTCTACACGCTGCGCCTGGCCAGCGGCCAGACGCTGCTCGCGCTGGTGCCGAGCCACCACAACCACGCGGTCGGCGAGCGCATCGGCGTGCGCTTCGATGCCGACCACATCGTGACTTTCAGCCCGGAGAACGGCGCCCCGGCTTGCGGCGGCTGAACCGCCGCACGCCGGCGGCCCAGAACGTGTGAAGCAATCGGCCGCGCCCGGAAGGCACGCCAGGAAGCGCGCGGGCGAGGCGCAAAGCGCAGCCATATCGGCCGATATGGCGAGCATTTGCAACGAAGTACGGGCGCTTCCCGGCGTGCAAGACGGGAGCGGCCGATTGCTTCACACGTTCTCAGACGCCGAGATAGGCCTGCAGCGCGCCTTCGTCGGCCGCCAGCGACTTCGAGTCGCCTTCGAGCGCCACCAGCCCGCGCTCGAGCACCACGCAGCGGTCGGTGTGAGCCAGCACCGCGCGATAGTTGCGGTCGACCACCAGCGACGCGATGCCGGTTGCACGGATGCCGGCGACGATGCGCCAGATCTCGCGCACGATCAGCGGCGCCAGCCCCTCGGTGGCCTCGTCGAGCACGATGAGCTCGGGGTTGGTCATCAGCGCGCGGCCGATCGCGAGCATCTGCTGCTCGCCGCCCGAGAGCTGGTTGCCGCCGTGGTGCAGCCGCTCGGCCAGGCGCGGGAAGGTTTCGAGCACCCGCTCGAAAGTCCAGTCGGCCTGCCCGCGCACGCCCGGGCGCGCCGCCATCAGCAGGTTCTCACGCACCGAGAGGTTCGGAAAGATGCCTCGCCCTTCGGGCACGTAGCCGATGCCCATCCGCGCGACGCGATCGGGCCGCTCGGCGCTGCAGTCGCGGCCGCGCACGACGATGCGCCCGGTGGTCGCACGCATCAGCCTGAGCATGCCGCGGATCAGCGTCGTCTTGCCCATGCCGTTGCGCCCGAGCAGCCCCACGGCCTCGCCCGCCCCGATGCGCAGGTTCACGCCGCGCAGCACGTGGCTCTGCCCGTAATAGGCGTGCAGGTCGCTGATCTCGATGAGCGTGCCGGTCATGGGTCGATGCGGTGCTCGCGCGCTAATTCGCGCCCTCCTCGCCCAGGTAGGCGGTCTGCACTTCGGCGTTGGCGCGGATCTCTTCGGGCGCACCGGTGGCGATGACGCGGCCGTTGACCATCACGGTGATCTCGTCGGAGACGCGGAACACCGCGCCCATGTCGTGCTCGACCAGCAGGATCGCGTGTTCGGCCTTCAGCCCTTCGAGCAGCGCGAGCATGCGCTCGGATTCCTCGGCGCCCATGCCCGCAAGCGGTTCGTCGAGTACCAGCACGCGCGGGCCGGTGGCCAGGCACATGGCGATCTCGAGCTGGCGCTTCTGGCCGTGCGAGAGCGTGCCGGCGATCAGGTGCGCCTGCGCGGCGAGCCCGGTGCGCTCGAGCGCGTGGCTCGCGGCGGCGCAGGTGGTCGCACACGACGAAGCCGGCGTGAACCAGGCCCAGGGCCGCTGCAGCCGCGCCTGTGCGCTCAGTCGGCAGTTCTCGAACACCGTGAACGGGGCATAGATCGTGTTGCGCTGGTAGCTGCGGCCCAGTCCGGCCTGCGCGCGTCGCGGCTGTGACCAGCGCGAGACGTCGTGGCCGAGCAGCTCCACCGTGCCCTGGCTCGCCTGGATCTCGCCGCACAACAGGTTGATCAGCGTGGACTTGCCCGCGCCGTTGGTGCCGATCACCGCGTGGACCGTGCCCTGGCGGACCGCGACCGAGACGTCGTCGACCGCCTTCAGGCCGCCGAAGCTGCGCGATACCCGGCTCGCGCGCAGCAGCACTTCGCCCGCGCGCGACTCAGGCATTGCGCAACCTGCGCAGGTTCGCCACGCGCCGCCCGAACTGCCGTCCGGCGCCGACGATGCCGTCGGGCATCAGCGCCACGCAGGCGATGATCGCGAAGCCGAGCGTGAGCTGCCAGTGCTGCGCCAGCGCCCCGAAGACCGCCTCGGACTGGAACAGCTCCTGCAGCAGCACGAACGCGAAGGCCCCCACCACTGCCCCGCGCAGGCTCCCGAGACCGCCGAGGATGATCATGATCAGTACCGCGCCCGACTGGTGCCAGGAGAGCAGCTCGGGACTCACGAAACCGTCCTTCAGCGCGTACAGGAACCCGGCGAGGCCGGCGAGCATGCCTGCCAGCACGAACGCGGCGAGCTTGTAGCCGTAGGTGGCGAAGCCCGCGGCGCGCATGCGCTGCTCGTTCACGCGAATGCCGGCCAGCGCCCGGCCGAAGCGGCTGCGCACGAGAAACCCGAGCAGCGCGAACGTGAAGGCGAGGAAGACGAGCACGAAATAGTAGAAGGTGTGGCCCCCGTCGAGATCGAACGGCTGCCAGTCGCCGACCGACAGGACCGGCCGGTAATAGACGTAGATGCCGTCGCTGCCGCCGCCCAGCTTCGTGTCGTGGAAGACGTAGTAGGCCATCTGCGCGAAGGCGAGCGTCACCATGATGAAGTAGATGCCGCGCGTGCGCAGCGACAGCGCCCCGACCGCCAGCGCGTAGCCGCCCGCGGCCAGCACCGCCGCCGGCAGCAGCGCCAGCAGCGGGGCCGGGCCGCTTTGCGGCGTGAGCAGCGCCGCGGTGTATGCCGCGATGCCGAGGAACGCGGCGTGGCCGAAACACACCAGGCCCGTCTGGCCGACCAGCAATTCGAGGCTGAGCGCGAAGATCGCCAAGATCATGATCTTCGTGACCAGGTCGATCGCGAACTTGCCGCCGAACATCGGAAACGCGGCGAGCGCCAGCCCGGCAATCACCGCCGGCACGACGCGCGAGGACAGATCCCTCATGGGGCGCGGCTCAGACGGTGCGGAACAGCCCCTCGGGCCGCCACAGCAGGATTGCCGCCATCAGCAGGTAGACCAGCACGCCGGCAGCCTGCGGAAAGAAGACGGCACCGAAGGTGTCGACGAACCCCACCAGCAGCGCGGCCACCAGCGCGCCGCGGATCGAGCCGATGCCGCCGATCACCACCACCACGAAACAGACAATCAGCACCTGGTTGCCCATGCCCGGATACACCGACGACACCGGCGCGGCGATCGCCCCGGCGAGCGCCGCGAGCGCCACCCCGGCCGAGAACACCACGCGATAGAGGAACTTGATGTCGACGCCCATCGCCTGGACCATCTCGCGGTTCGAGGCGCCCGCGCGCACCGTCATGCCGAGCCGGGTGCGCGTGATCACCCAGAACAGCGCGAGCACCAGCGCCACGCAGACTGCCGAGATGAACAGGCGATAGACCGGATAGGTCATCAGTTCGCCCAGCGGCAGCGTGCCCGCCAGCCACTCGGGCGCTTGCACCCCGTGCACGTCGTTGCCGACCAGGATGCTGCGCGTTTCCTCGAAGACGAGGATCAGCGCGTACGTCATCAGCACCTGCTGCAGGTGCTCACGCTCGTACAGGTAGCTGAAGAAAGCCCACTCGAGCAGGTAGCCCAGCGCGACCGAGGCCACGATCGAGACCGCCAGCGTCGTGAAGAAGCCGCCGCCCAGCGTCTGCTCGACCAGCGGCGCCAGCGCGTACGCCATGTAGGCGCCGATCATGTAGAAGCTGCCGTGCGCCAGGTTGATCACGCCCATGATGCCGAAGATCAGCGTGAGGCCGCTGGCGACCAGGAACAGCAGCAGCCCGTACTGGACGGCGTTCAGGCATTGAACAAGAAAGACGACGGGATCCATGCGCCAGGGGCTCTCGAGACTGCGACCGCCCCGCGCCGGGGCCAGCCGTGCAGGCCCTGCTGCCGCACGGCCAGCGGCCGCGCGTCAGCGGGCAGTCGGCGACTCACATGCGGCAGCCGCGTCCCGGATCGGCCAGCGCCTTGACCGCGACCCCCTGCACCTGGTTCGCCTTGCCTTCGACCTTGCGCAGGTAGATGTCCTGCACCGGATTGTGCGACTTCGACAGCGTGAACGGGCCGCGCGGGCTGGCGATGCGCGCCTTGGCCATCGCCGCGTACATCGCGTCGCGCTTGCCCATGTCGCCCTTGACCGCAGCCAGGCCGGCACCGAGCAGTTGCGCCGCGTCGTAGCCCTGCACCGCATAGACGTCGGGCTGCAGCTTGTACGCCTTCGCGTAGGCCAGGCGGAACGACTTGTCTTTCGGGTTTTCCAGCCCGTCGGCGTAGTGCAGCGTGGTGAGCAGCCCCTGCGCCGCCTCGCCCTGGGCTTCGAGCGTTCCGTCGGTGAGGAAGCCCGCGCCGTAGAGCGGGATCGTCTTGCCGAGGCCCGCCGCCGCGTAGTCCTTGACGAACTTCACCGCCCCGCCGCCGGCGAAGAAGGTGTAGACCGCATCGGGCTTGAGCGAAGCGATCTCGGTGAGCAGCGCCTGGAACTCCACGTTCGGGAATGGGAGCGTGAGGTCCTTGAGCACCTTGCCGCCGGCCTTCGTGAAGCTCTCCTTGAAGCCGTTGACGCTCTCGTCGCCGGCCGCGTATTTCCAGGTGATCGTCACCGCGGTCTTGTGGCCGCGCTTGGCGACCACCTCGCCCATCGCGAACCCGGGCTGCCAGTTCGAGAACGAGGTGCGGAAGATGTTCGGGGCACACATCGGGCCGGTGACCGCGTCGGCGCCTGCGTTGGGCACGATCAGCAGGGTGCCGCTGTCCTTGGCCGCCTTGGCCATCGCCATGGCGACGCCCGAGTGTACGGTGCCCACCACCACGTCGACCTGGTCGCGCTTGATCAGTTTGTTGACGTTGTCGGTGGCCTTGGACGGGTCGCTCTCGTCGTCGACCCGCACGAACTCGATCGCCTGCCCGCCAAGTTTGCCGCCCTGCTCCTCGATGAACAGCCGGAAGCCGTTCTCGATCGCGGTGCCGAGCGCAGCGTAAGTGCCGGTGTACGGCAGCATGAACCCGACCTTGACCGGCTTGCCCTGCGCGGCAGCCGTGCCCGCCATCGCGGCGACCACCGCGGCAGCGGCCAGCTTCACTGCGTGTCTCCTGTTCATCGAAAGCTCTCCTGTGCTTGAAAAAACGCTGGCCCGGCTCGAGTCAGGCGACGATGGCAACCGGGCGCCGCAATCGCGACCTCCAGACTCTGGCGGACGAAGATTGCGCTGTCGGCCGCATGAGCGCAAGCGCGGGGCTTCCCCGATACCTGCAGCGACCCCGATTGCGAAGCAGTGCGCTGCATTCGCAACGCTGCCCCGGAACGGCATGGGGCGGGCCGGCGCAACGCCGCCACGCGACGCATCGCCGGCCCCGGGCGGGGGTCGGCAGCGCAGGAACCGTAATTCCTTCGCGAAATCGTGTCAAGAACTATAGTGCAGATCGATGCGGCGAGGCGTCGCTTGCGCGCAGCGCGGGTTAGCGCATCTGCTCAGTCTGCGGCGAGCAGGAATGCGCGCGCCTGCTCGAAGCGCGCGCGCAACTCGTCCATGCGCAGCGACATCGCGCGCCGGTCCGCGTAACGCACCAGCAGCGCCACGGTGCGCCGGCGGTTGATCCACGCGACTTTCAGATAGGCGTTGCCGCGCTCGCGCGTCAGCAACTCGACCCAGTCGCCGCGGCGGATCTGCTCGAGCGCCTGCGCGGGCTCGAGTTCGCGGCGCCGCGGCCTCGCCGGCAGGTCGCCGAGGTCGAGCGAATCGAGGATTTCGAGCAGGCGCCGCTCGGTGCCTTCCTCCGGCGACGGCGTGGTCGCAGGGGCCGGCGGCACGGGCGCCGGCGGCGCAGGTGGCGGCTCGGGCGTCGCAGGCTCGGGCGTCGCAGGCTCGGGCGTCGCAGGCTCGGGCATCTGCGCGGCCGCCTGCCCAGCGGCCGGTCCGCCCTCGCCGGGCGCGATCGCCGTCTCGACGTCGAGCGGCTGCGCCAGCGTCGGCACCGCAGCTGCGGTGACGGGGCCGGCACCCGCCTCCCGATCGAGACCGGCGCGGGTGCTCGCACCGCGTTCGCGCTCGCGCCGCTGCATGCGCCTGAGGTGGATCAGGAACAACTCATCGAAGAACGACTTGAACTCGTCTTCCTTCGCGCCGATCTCGCGCACGCCCTGCGTCATCAGCCGGATCAGCGGCGGGATGCGCTGTGCGAGTTCGCGACGGCTGCGCCGCTCCTCGCCGCCGTTCAGGCTCCACAGCAGATCGTCGACCACCTGCAGCGAGACGCGGAACTCGGCGCTCTCCTCGCCGTTGCGCAACGCCGCGGTGCGCATGTGGCGCAGCCAGACATTGGTGACGAAGTCGCGCACCGAGTCGGGCGCCTGGTGCCGTGCGAGGCGTTCTTCGAGCAGCGCGCGCAGGCTCTCGGTGACCAGCCGTTCGCGCTCGCGGCTCGGACGCCTGGCGTAGTCGCGGCGGTTGCGCCGTCCCGGCGTCTCCTCGAGCGCACGGCGCTCGCGCACGACGCGATCGATCAGCTGGCCGACGTTGCGCGCCGCGCGCGAGTACTCCTTCTCCACCTGCTGCGCCATCACCGCCGCGCGCGACTGCAGCGCGCTCGACACGATCTCGACCGCGCGCACCACGGTCTCGAGCCGGCGGTAAAGCTCGCTGCCGCGCACGATGTCCTCGCCGAACGCGGTCGAGATCGCCCCGAAGTGCTCGACCAGCCTGCGCAGCGAGCGCGGGTCGTCACCGAGGTAGGCCGGATCGAGCAGTGCGAGCGCGACCGCAGGTTGCTGCAGGCGCCAGACCAGCGGCTTTGCCGCTTCGGGCAGGCGCCGATCGTCGATCACGTAGTCGAACATCGCCGCCACGAGATCCACCACCGCGACCTGCGCAGGCGCGGCGCCGGTCTCGCGCATGCGCGCGCGCACGTTGCCGAAGAACTCGCCGCGCGCCTGGCGGCTGTACGGAATCGCGCCGATCGCGTGCGCGAACGCCACCGCGTCGCGCTCGATCTCGACCACCGGCTGCAGCGTCGGCAGCACCCGCAGCCGTTCACCCGGCGGCGTGCCGGCCAGAGGCGAGCTTCCGAGCGTCGCCGCATCGCGCTCGGCCTGCAACGCGGCGCCGACCGCGCGCGCCACCTCCACGCCGCGGCGCTCGACGCCGGGCAGTTCGGGAAGCGCTTCCTGCGGGTGCTCCTCGCAAGGCGCCTGCGGCGGCTGCTCCACCGCTTCGCGATCGGCCGCCGGCGCCGGCGCCCAATCGCCGAATCCGGGCGGCACCGGCGGCGTGGCGCCTTCCTCGATCCGGGTCGCGCCGGACTCGGGCAGCGGGGATTGCACCGGCGGTGGCAGCACGGGCGACTCCGGTGGCGGCTCGGGCGACTCCGGCGGTAGCGGCGGCTCGGCCGGCAGCGGCGGCTCGGGCGGCTGCACTCCCGCGTCTTCGAGCAACCGATCGGCGCGCGCGATCGCAGCGGCAATCGGTTCGGCCAGCGTCGCCAATGCCATCCGGCGCAGCACAGCCCGCAACCGCGCGCCGTCGACGATGCCCTCCAGCGCCGCGATCGCAGCGCCAGCCAGCGTGCGCGCGCCCAGCGGATTCATTTCGTCGTCGCCCCAGTCGCGCTCGACCACCTGCCGCAGGCGGCCGGCGTAGCGGGGATAGACCACGCCGGCATGGTCGCGCGCCGCGCGCGCGAGATCGGCTGCCAGGATCTGCGTTTCGAGTTCCTCGTCGTCGATCAGCGCCAGCGCCCGATCATCGGCGTCCTGGTCGGTGAGCCGCGCTATCTCGAGACAGCGGTTGGCGCGCCGCGCAAGCGCGTCGGCCACCTGCGTGACCCGCGTCGCGCTCTCGCGGCGCAGGCGTTGCGCAGCGCCCATCAGCGCCTGACGCTCGCGCCCGTCGATCGCCCGATCGGCCACCAGATCGAGTTCCTCGGCGATCGCCGGCAACGCGTCGGTCACCGCCGCCGACAGCGCGTCGGCAAGCGACTCGCGGGCACGCGCGAACAGCAGCGGGCGCGGCGCAGGTCTGGGGAACGGAAGGTTCGATTCGGTCATCGACTTCTTCTGGCGCGAGCCGCGCAACACGCGCCCCGGAATGCCGGAGCGCGCAGCGAGGCTCGTTGCGACACGGGCGATGCTATCGGAACCGATGCGCCGGATCAGTGAACAAGTTAGCCGGCCGGGCGTCAATTCCACCGACCGCGGCGGCGCCGCAGCGGACTTTCCGCACTGAATCGCCGCCGCGCCGGCGCACGGGCGCGTCGCGAACGGGCGCCCCGGCGCCGCTGGCGGGCCGGCCGGCCGCGGCGCTCAGGCCGACAGGTAGCGCTCGATGCCGGCGCGCAACTCGGGCGGAAACGGCACCGAACGCAGGGTGTCGACGTTGGCCAGCACGACGGTGAGCTGTGCCCGCACCCTCGGAACGCCGCCCGAGACGCCTTCGACCCTCAATCCGAGCGAACTGCGGCCGATGCGATGCACGAGCAGCCGCAGCGTGAGCATCTCGCCGATCTTGCTCGGCGACAGGAAGTCGCACTCCACGCGCACCATCGGCGTGCCGAGGCGCTGGGCGTAGACCATGTCGGCGTAATCGCACCGCAGGCCGTGGTTGAACCAGTCTTCGACCAGTTCGTTGAAGAGGATGAAGTACTGCGGGTAGAAGACGATGCCAGCCGGATCGCAGTGGTGAAAGCGGATCAGCTTGTCGCGCTCGAACGCGTTGTCGTTGGCCACCATGCTCTCCTGCTCGATCGTGGCCGGACGGACGAGGAATCGGGGTCGCTGGCGGAAAGGGTGGGATTCGAACCCACGTTACGGTGTAACCGTAAACCGGATTTCGAGTCCGGCGCATTCGACCACTCTGCCACCTTTCCGGATTCCGCGCGGGCCGTTACGCGAAGCCCGGCAGTATAGCAAAGAGCACTTCAGGGTTCGAGCCGGCGCACGCCGCCCATGTAGGGCACGAGCACCTCGGGCACCCGCACCGAGCCGTCGGCCTGCTGGTAGTTCTCGAGCACCGCGACCAGCGCGCGCCCGACTGCCAGCCCCGAGCCATTCAGCGTGTGCACCAGCCCGGTCTTGCCGTCGGTGCCGCGGAAGCGTGCCTGCATGCGCCGGGCCTGGAAGGCCTCGCAGTTCGACACCGACGAGATCTCGCGGTAGGCCTGCTGCGCCGGCAGCCAGACTTCGAGGTCGTAGGTCTTGGCCGCCCCGAAGCCCATGTCGCCGGCGCACAGCAGCATCACCCGGTACGGCAGGACGAGCTTCCTCAGGATCGACTCGGCGTGGCCGACCATCTGCTCGAGCGTGTCGTACGAGGTGTCGGGGTGCACGATCTGCACCATCTCGACCTTGTCGAACTGGTGCTGGCGGATCATGCCGCGGGTGTCGCGGCCGTACGAACCCGCCTCGGAGCGAAAGCACGGCGTGTGCGCGGTGAGCCGGATCGGCAACGTGGCGGCCGGCACGATCTGCTCGCGCACGAAGTTGGTGAGCGACACCTCGGAGGTGGGGATGAGGTAGAGCGCCTCGCTTTCCCCTTCCTGGCCGCCCTTCTTCGCGGCGAAGAGGTCCTGCTCGAACTTCGGCAACTGGCCGGTGCCGAGCAGGGTTTCGCGGTTCACGATGTACGGCGTGTAGCACTCGGCATAACCGTGTTCGCCGGTCTGCACGTCGAGCATGAATTGCGCCAGCGCGCGATGCAGGCGCGCGACCGCGCCCTTCATCACCGCGAAGCGCGAGCCCGACAATTTCGCGGCGGTCTCGAAGTCGAGGCCGAGCGGCGCACCGACGTCGACGTGGTCGCGCGGCTCGAAGCCGAGCGGCCTGGGCTCGGGACCATCGGGCCCCCAACGGCGCACCTCGCGGTTGTCGCGCTCGTCGCGACCCGCGGGCACCGATTCGTGCGGCAGGTTCGGCACCTGCAGCAGCCACTCGCGCAGCCGCGCCTGGACGCACTCGCTCTCTTCGGCCGCGACCTTCTGCGCGTCGCCCAGGCCGGCAACCTCGGCGAGCGCCCTCGAGGCGTCTTCGCCGCGCCACTTCAGCTGGCCGACCGCCTTCGACAGCGCGTTGCGCCGCGCCTGCAGGTCTTCGGCGCGCACCTGCAGCGCCTTGCGATCGGCCTCCAGCGCGCGAAAGGCGTCGAGGTCGAGTTCGTAGCCGCGCAGCGCGAGGCGCGCGGCAACCGATTCGGGATCCTTGCGAAGCTGGGCGATGTCGAGCATGGTGCGCAGACTGGCAGCCGCAGCGGGGGAGCGGCGACGAACCAGTGTACCAAGCCGGCTGTGCAGCGTGCCCGCACGCCGCCTATTCGCGCGGTTCGCTGCTCGCCGCGTCGGCGTCGCGCGCGCGCAACCAGTCGAGCTTCTCGCGGATCTTCGTCTCCAGGCCGCGCTCGACCGGCTCGTAGAAGCGCGCCGGTTCGACGCCGTCGGGTAAGTAGCGCTCGCCGGCCGCGTAGCCGCCCGCCTCGTCGTGCGCGTAGCGGTAGCCCCTGCCGTAGCCCAGTCCCTTCATCAGCCGGGTGGGCGCGTTGCGCAGGTGCATCGGCACCGGCGCCGAGCCGTGTTCCTGCACGAACGCACGGGCGCGGTTCCAGGCAACGTAGACCGCGTTGGACTTCGCCGCGCAGGCAAGGTAGACGATCGCCTGCGCGAGCGCGAGCTCGCCCTCGGGAGAACCCAGTCGCTCGTAGACTTCGGCGGCATCGAGCGCCAGCGCGAGCGCGCGCGGGTCGGCCAGGCCGATGTCCTCGCTGGCCATGCGCACGATGCGCCGCGCGAGGTAGCGCGGGTCAGCGCCGCCGTCGATCATCCGCGCAAGCCAGTACAGCGCCGCATCGGGGTCGGAGCCGCGCACCGACTTGTGCAGCGCGCTGATCTGGTCGTAGAGGGCCTCGCCGCCCTTGTCGAAGCGGCGCAGGTTCTGCGACAGCGCATTCTCCAGGAACGCGCCGTCGACCGTGTCGCGCCCGGCCGCGCGCGCGGCGTCGGCGACGATCTCGAGCGCGTTGAGCAGGCGCCGCGCGTCGCCGTCGGCCCAGCCGACCAGACGCTCGCGCGCCGCGGCGTCGAAGCCGATCGCCGCGCGACGCTGTGTCTCGCGCTCGATCGCCCGCTCGAACAGCGTCGCGAGTTCGTCGGCCGACAGCGGCTCGAGCACGTAGACGCGGGCGCGCGACAGCAGCGCGCTGTTCACCTCGAACGACGGATTCTCGGTGGTCGCGCCGATGAAGGTGAACAGGCCGCTCTCCACGTGCGGCAGGAAGGCGTCCTGCTGCGCCTTGTTGAAGCGATGCACCTCGTCGACGAACACGATCGTGCGCCGGCCGCCCTCGCGCGCCTGTTGCGCCGCGCCCACCGCCTCGCGGATCTCCTTCACGCCGCCCAGCACCGCGGAGATCGCGATGAACTGCGCGTCGAACGCATCGGCCATCAGCCGGGCCAGCGTCGTCTTGCCGACGCCGGGCGGCCCCCAGAAGATCATCGAGTGCGGCCGTCCCGACTCGAACGCCACGCGCAGCGGCTTGCCCGGCCCGAGCAGGTGCGACTGCCCGATCACTTCGTGGAGGGATCGCGGCCTCAGCCGCTCGGCCAGCGGCGCGTCGTCGCCCGCCGCAGCCGCGAACTGATGTGCTCCGGTCGCGAGGCCCTCGCCGCCGGCGGCGAGGAGGTCGTCGCGAGCGGTCTGCGGGCCGGGCTTCGGCCGCTCAGGCGGCGCCCGGCGCGGCATCGCGCAGTCGCGTCGCGCGGCCGGCCTTGAACGCGCCGGCGATCAGCGTCGCCTGCGCGAAAGCGATGCCGATCCAGACGAGCGCCGGCACGCCGATGTCCATCATCAATCCGAAGATCGGCGGCGCGATGGACATGCCCACGTCGAGGCCCGAGTAGACGACGCCGTAGACGCGGCCGGTCGCGCCGGGGGGTGCCGCGCGCCTGATCAGCATGTCGCGCGACGGATTGGCGATGCCCCCGCACACGCCCATCACACCGAACAGCACCGGAACCATCCAGCCCGGCCACGGCAGCAGCGCGACGCTGACCGCCACCAGCGCCGCAAGGCCGAAGCACACGCCGATGATGCGCTCGGCACGGCCGGGATCACTCGCGAGAAAGCCGCCGGCGATCGTGCCCGCGGCGCTGCCCAGCATGTAGATCGTCAGGCACAGCGCCACCCACTCGAGCGGCACTGCGTGCAGCAGGCGCGATGCCTCTGGGGCGAAAGTCTGCACGCCGCCCAGCGCGACCGCGTAGGCGAAGAAGAAGCCGAAGCTCAGCCACACCGCCGGCAGCCGCAGGAAGTCGAACGCGCCGCCGGGCGCGCCGCGGCCCGCAGCGGCCGACCCCGCGGCGCGATGCACGGGTGTCTCGAGCGCGTCGCGATTGAGCCAGACCACCGCGAGCGCCGCGAGCGCCACCAGCGATGCGCCCGCGAAAGCTTCGCGCCAGCCGGCCACCTGCGCGATCGTCACTACGAACACCGGCGCGGCCGCCCAGCCGAGGTTGCCCGTGATGCCGTGCACCGCGTAGGCGTGGCCGAGACGCGATGCGGACACCCTTCGATTGAGGATCGAGTAATCGACCGGATGGAACGACGCATTGCCCACGCCCGCCAGCGCCGCGCCCAGCAACAGCCCGCCGTAGCCGTGCGCCGCCGCGAACACTGCGGCCGAACCCGCGAACAACGTGATCGCGCCCAGCATCACCGGCACCGGGCCGATCCGGTCGACGAGGAAGCCGGCGAGCGACTGGCCGATGCCGGAGATCACGAAGAAGACGGTGACCACCACGCCGAGTTCGGAGTACGAGAGCCCGAACGCGTCTTTCAGCCACGGAAACAGCGGCGGCAGGATCAGGTGGAAGAAGTGCGAAACGGCGTGCGCGATTCCGACGACGACGATGACGCGGGTGTCGCCGGAACCGGATGCGGGCGTCGCTGGTGCCACGCTGCTCATCGGAAACGGACTCCGGTTGCTGGCCGAAACCGCGAGCTTACCGCAGCCCCGCGATCTTCACCGGGAGGCATCCCGGGGCAGGACCGGCCAGACCGCCTCGACCCGGTCGCCGCGATACGCGACCACCCAGTCGTGAAGGTTGACGGTGGGATCGCAGTGCCCAGGGTCGAGGACGCAACGCTGCCCCGGCACCGGCAGGTGCGAGAGCAGCGGCGCCGGCGCGCTGCTTCCTTCGCCGGCGGGCACGGTGCGCCCGGCTTCGAGCGGCTCGATCACCGTGTGCTCGTCGGAGACGCCGCACACCCGCCATCCGGGCAGGCGCAACGCGGGAAGCCCGGAATCGACCGACACCGCCTTCAGGCCCCCGTCGAGCACCGCGTGCGCGGCGCGCACGCTCATCACCGACATCATCACGCCGATCGCCTGCCGCATCGCGGGCGCCGCGGCGTCGGGTTCGTTCGCACGGTAATCGAGGTCCATCAGCGCGTAGGAGCCCGGCTGGATCTCGGTGTAGACGCCCGAGGCAACCTCGTACGCGAAAGTGCCGGTGCCGCCCCCGCTCACTTCGTCGCAGCCGAAGCCGGCGCTGCGCAGCGTGTCGCGCGCCAGCGCCGCGCGGCGCGCCGCGCCGGCGATCGCCTGCGAGCGGGCCTGCACGGTGCGCAGGTGCTGCGCGCTGCCGTGGTAGGCCTGCAGCCCGCGCAGCCGCAGCGCCGGCGCGGCCGCGGCAACCGCCCGGGCGAGCGCCATCACCCCGTCGATCGTGGCCACGCCGCAGCGTCCCTGGCCGACGTCGAGCTCGATCAGCACGTCGATGCGCGCCTGCGCCTGCCTGCAGGCGCGCGCGAGCGCAGCCACCGCGCCGGGGTGATCGACGCAGACCGCGAGCCGCACCCGGCGCGCGAGCCGCGCCAGCCTCTCGAGCTTGGCCGGGTCGACGATCTCGTTGCTCACCAGGATGTCGGCAATGCCGGCCTCGGCAAACCCCTCGGCCTCGCCGACCTTCTGGCAGCACACGCCCACCGCTCCGGCTGCCACCTGCCTGCGCGAGATCTCCGGGCAGCGATGCGCCTTGCCATGCGCGCGCACCCGTACGCCGCGCGCCGCGGCATGTGCGTGCAGTGCCGCGACGTTCGCCTCGAAGGCATCGAGGTCGAGCACCAGCGCGGGCGTGTCGACGCGCCCGAGCGGATCGCCGGGTGCGGCCGGCGGCGCCGACGCGCTATTGCCCGACGACATCGGCGCCCTTCGGCGGCACGAACCTGAAGAGTTCGGGCGCCGGCGACGCGTTGCGAGCGATCGCACCGAAGCCGAACACGGTGGTGCGCCCGAACGCATCGGCCACCTCCATCGAGACCGGCAAGCCGTCGCGCATGCCGAGCGCGATGCGCTCGAAGCCCGCTTCCTTGCTGCGCGGCAACGCCTCGACCCATTCGAGGCCGTCGCGCTGCGCGAGCTCGCGCAGCCTGAAATCGCGCTCCGGATCGGCGTCGCCGAACAGGATCGCCGCCGGGGTCGAGGCGAGCGCGTCCGAGAGCTGCCGCACCGTGACCTGGTTCAGGTCCTTGTCGTAGAACCAGAGCCGCTGGCCATCGGCGACCAGCAACTGCTCGAAGGGCTTGCGCACCTCCCAGCGAAAGCGCCCGGGGCGCGCGAATGCGAAGTCGCCGCTCATCGACTCGGCCACGCTGCCGTCGGCGCGCAGCACCTTCTGCGTGAACTCGCCGCGCGCCGACCGGGTGTCGGCCAGGAACGCGCGCAGCTGCGCGAGCGCCGCCGCGCGCGCCGCCGTGGAAGCGACGCCCAGCGCCAGCGCAGCAACCATGGGGAGGACTGCGACGAAGCGCCGCCGCCCGTTCATCAGGCGTCCTGCGACGACGGAACCAGCAGCTCGCGGTTGCCGTTGGACGCCATCGCGGAGACCAGCCCCGACTTCTCCATCTGTTCGAGCAGGCGCGCCGCGCGGTTGTAGCCGATGCGCAGATGCCGCTGTACCAGCGAGATCGACGCGCGCTTGTGCCGCATCACCACCGCCACCGCCTGGTCGTACATCGGGTCGGCCTCGCCGTCGACGCCGGCCTCGGCCAGCGTCTGCGACAGGCCGCCGAAGCCGACCGCGCTGCCCGGGTCGACCTCCTCCGGAACGCCACCCTCGAGAATGCCCTCGACGTATTGCGGCTCGGCCAGCTGGCGCCAGTGCTCGACCACCTTGTGCACCTCGCCGTCGGCGACGAAGGCGCCGTGCACCCGCATCGGCACGCCGCCGCCCGGCGGAAGATAGAGCATGTCGCCCTGGCCGAGCAGCGACTCGGCGCCCATCTGGTCGAGGATCGTGCGCGAGTCGATCTTCGAGGAGACCTGGAACGCGACACGCGTCGGGATGTTCGCCTTGATCAGCCCGGTGATCACGTCGACCGAAGGGCGCTGCGTGGCGAGGATCAGGTGGATGCCGGCCGCGCGCGCCTTCTGCGCCAGACGCGCGATCAGCTCCTCGATCTTCTTGCCGACCACCATCATCAGGTCGGCCAGTTCGTCGATCACCACCACGATCTGCGGCAAGCGGCCGAGCGGCTCGGGCGCATCGGGCGTGAGCGAGAACGGGTTCGGGATCAGCTGTTCGCGCTTCTCGGCTTCGGCGATCTTGTGGTTGTAGCCCGAGAGGTTGCGCACGCCCAGCCTGCTCATCAGCCGGTAGCGCCGCTCCATCTCGGCCACGCACCAGTTCAGCGCGTTGCCTGCCTGTCGCATGTCGGTGACCACCGGCGCGAGCAGGTGCGGAATGCCCTCGTAGGTGCTCATCTCGAGCATCTTCGGGTCGATGAGGATCATGCGCACCTGGGTGGGATCGCTCTTGTAGAGCAGCGACAGCAGCATCGCGTTGATGCCCACCGACTTGCCCGAGCCGGTGGTGCCGGCCACCAGCAGGTGCGGCATCTTCGCCAGGTCGACCACCATCGGGTTGCCGGCGATGTCCTTGCCCAGCGCCAGCGTGAGCGGCGAGGCGCTGGTCGCGTACACCTGCGAGGCGAGGATCTCGGACAGGCGCACCGTCTGGCGACGCGCGTTCGGCAGCTCGAGCCCCATCAGGTTCTTGCCGGGAATCGTCTCGACCACCCGGATCGACACCAGCGACAGCGCGCGCGCAAGGTCTTTCGAGAGGTTGACGATCTGGCTGCCCTTCACGCCGGTGGCCGGCTCGATCTCGTAGCGCGTGATCACCGGGCCCGGATAGGCGGCGACCACGTGGGCCGCGACGTTGAAGTCGGACAGCTTCTTCTCGATGAGCCGCGAGGTGTATTCGAGCGTTTCCTGCGAGACGCCCTCGGCAGCCACCGGGGGCTCGTCGAGCAGCGACACCGGCGGCAGCTGCGTGTCGGCCGGCAGGTCGACGAACAGTACGCTCTGGCGCTCGGCCTCGGCGCGCTCGGAGCGTTCGATGCGCGCCACCGGCGTCTCGATGCGCACCGGCTCTGGGTCGTCGTCGAGGATGCGCCGCTTCACCTGCACCTGCTCGTCGCGCTCGGTCGCCGCGACTTCGCCGATGCGCCGGTCGCGCCGCGCCACCACCGCCTGCACCAGCCGCTCGCCCGCCCATTCGAGCGCGAAACCGATGCGCTCGAAGATCGTCAGCCACGACCAGCCGCTCCACAGGCTGAAGCCGGCGGCCACCAGCACCAGCAGCACCAGCGTGCCGCCGACCGGGCCCAGCGCCACGAACAGCGGATCGGTGATCACTGCGCCCACCATGCCTCCGGGCCCCATCGGCAAATCGGCCTGCAGGCTGTGCAGCCGCGCCGACTCCATGCCTACGCAGCCCAGCAACAGCAGGCCGAAGCCGATCCAGCGCTCCCAGGCGATCCGTTGCGCGGCCACGGCGTCGGGGGCGCTGGCGCGCAGCGTGCGCAAGCCGCGCAGCACCGACGCGCCGAGCAGCACCACCAGCAGGTAGGCACTCAGCCCGAACAGGTAGAGCAGCAGGTCGGCGAACCAGGCACCGACCCGTCCGCCGGCGTTGGAGATCGTGCGCGCGACCACCGCGTGCGACCAGCCCGGGTCGGCCTTGTCGTAGCTCAGCAGGATCAGCAGCAGGAACGCGGCGAGCGCGGCCAGCCCGATCCACAGCGCCTCCTGCACCAGGCGCAGCGCGCGCGCGGGCAGGCCGAAGCCGGCGGCGGCGGACTGGGTTCGTCCCGAACTCGCCCTCGCGGAAGACGCGGCGACTGCAGCGGCCCGGGCCATCGTGATCGTGCGCTCCCCTGCCCGCTCAGCTGATGTACGCGGAGATCTTCTCGCGCAGCATCAACCGGCCTTCGGGCATCGGCACGATGTAGCCGTCGATCTCGAGCCCTTTCATCACGCGCGAGACCATCTCGCGCGAGGCGCCGATCATCTTGGCGATCTCCTGGCGCGGCAGCTTGTTCTTCACGATGCGTTCGCCGTTGACCACCTCGGAGAAGTCGAGCAGCACCCGCGCCACGCGCCCGTAGACGTCGAGCAGCGCCAGCGTCTCGATCTTCCTGTCCGCCTCGCGCAGGCGCCTGACCATGCCTCTCATCACCGCCATGCACATTTCGGCGCTCTGCAGCAGCATCGCGCGGAACGCATCCTTGTTGATCGACATGAAGTCGCACGACTCGAGCGTGATCACGCTGGCCGAACGCGGCGCCTCGTCGATCAGGCTCATTTCGCCGAAGAAGTCGCCCGAGCCGAGCACCGCGAGGATGACCTCCTTGCCCTCGGAGTCGGAACGCTGCACCTTGGCGCGCCCCGACAGCAGGATGTACAGCGACTGCGACGGCTCGCCCTCGGAGACGATCGTGCGCCCTTTCGGGAAGTTGCGCCGCGTGCTGCCGGCCGCCAGCGTTTCGAGTTGTTGTTCGTTCAGACTGGACAACAAGGGCACCCTTCGCAGGAATGCCTTGTTTTCTTCGTGAGCCATACCCACCTCGCAATCGACGCCGTTCGGCACCGGGGGAGCGGTGCCGCGCTCCTATAATTCTGCCCTAGCCGTGCCGGATATCACAAAGCGCTCAAAGATCGATCGGGTAAGCCAATGATTTTTTGAGTTTTTTACAACGCCCAGACCACTCATACGCCCATGTCCACCACTCGCCACGCCCGTCTGCTGATCCTCGGCTCCGGCCCGGCCGGCTACACGGCGGCCGTCTACGCGGCGCGCGCCAACCTGGAACCGGTGCTGATCACCGGCCTGGCCCAGGGCGGACAGCTGATGACCACCACCGAGGTCGACAACTGGCCGGCCGATGCCGACGGCGTGCAGGGGCCCGACCTGATGGCGCGTTTCCAGCGCCACGCCGAGCGCTTCGGCACCGTACTGGTGTCCGACCACATTCACACCGCGAAACTGGGCGAAAAGCCGATCAGGCTGGTGGGCGACGCCGGAGAGTACACCTGCGACGCGCTGATCATCGCCACGGGCGCATCGGCCAGATACCTGGGGCTGCCGTCGGAGCAGGCCTTCATGGGCAAGGGCGTGTCGGCCTGCGCGACCTGCGACGGCTTCTTCTACCGCAACCAGGACGTCGCCGTGATCGGCGGCGGCAACACCGCGGTGGAAGAAGCGCTCTACCTCTCGAACATCGCACGCAAGGTCGTCGTCGTGCACCGGCGCGACCGGCTGCGCGCCGAGCCGATCATGATCGACAAGCTGATGGCGAAGGTGCGCGACGGCAAGGTCGAAGTGCACTGGTTCCACGAACTCGACGAAGTGCTCGGCGACGCGAGCGGCGTCACCGGCGCGCGCCTGCGCGACAACCGCAGCGGGCAGACCAGCGAGGTCGCGCTCTCCGGCGTGTTCGTCGCGATCGGCCACTCGCCGAACACCACGCTCTTCGAAGGCCAGATCGGGATGTCGAACGGCTACATCCTCACGCGTGGCGGCAGCGAAGGACAGGCCACCGCCACCAGCGTGCCCGGCGTGTTCGCGGCCGGCGACGTGCAGGATCACGTCTACCGGCAGGCGGTCACCAGCGCCGGCACCGGCTGCATGGCCGCGCTCGACGCGCAGCGCTATCTCGAGGCGGCTGGGCAGGGATGACGCGCGCGACCCGCCGGCCCGGCACCGAGCGGATCGACGGACTGGCCGGGCTCGGGCCGCTGGCCACCCGGCTGAAGGCGCAGGCGCGCGAGCAGGCCGAAGCCGAACGCCGGCGCCACGAGCAGGCGAGCCGGCAGGCACGCGAGGCGAACCTGTTTCGCGAGGCGGTCGCCGACGCGGTGCCGCTGCTGCCCGCCGGGCGCGCCGACCCGAAGCGCCCCGCCCCCGCGAGCGTGCCGCGCCAGCGCGAGCTCGACGAACGCGCGGTGCTCGACGCGTCGCTGTCCGACGAGATCGGCATCGAGCAGTACCTGGAAACCGACGAGGCGCTCTCGTACCGGCGCCACGGGATCGGTCCCGACGTGGTCCGCCGGCTGCGCCGCGGCGAATGGGCGGTGAAGGGGCAGATCGACCTGCACGGGCTGCGCACCGACGAGGCGCGCGAGGCGCTCACCGCGTTCCTGAACCGCGCGCTGCGCGACGAATGGCGCTGCGTGCGCGTGATCCACGGCAAGGGACTCGGCTCGGTCGGGCGCGAGCCGGTGCTCAAGGCGAAGGTGCCGCGCTGGCTGGTGCAGCGCCAGGAGGTGCTCGCGTTCTGCCAGGCGCGGCCGAACGACGGAGGCTCGGGCGCGCTGATCGTGCTGCTCAGGCTGCCGGCGAGGTAGGACCCGCGAGCGTGCCGCGCAGGCCGCGTTCGGCCAGTCGCGCGAGATCGTCGACCGTGTCGACGTCGACCACGAAGTGATCGTTCGGCGCTTCCACCCGATGCACCAGGTCCGGATGCGCGGCGAGGTAGCCGCGCGCGCCCACCGTCGGTCCGGCTTCGAGAATCGGCGCGCGCAGCGCCGCGTCGACGATCACCGGATTTGCGCGCCGGCCCGCGAACACCGGCACGAGCGCGCCGCCGCGCGCGCACGCGTGCCACTGCGCCAGCAGCCAGCGCAGGTCGTGCGCGTCGATCAGCGGCTGGTCGGCGAGCATGATCACGATCGCGTCGACTGGCGCGGTGAGCGCGCGCAGTCCGGCGTCGACCGAGACCTGGTGGTCTTCGGCCTGCGGCGCGTCGCAGGTGGCGCAGGCCGGCAGTCCCTCGAGCGCGGCGCGCACCGCATCGGCGGCGGGCCCCAGCACGACCACGATCGGCCCGAGCGGCACCGCCTGCAGCGTGCGCAGCGCGCGCCGCACCATCGGCTCGCCGTCGAATTCGAGCAGCAGCTTGTTCGGGCCGCCCATCCGCGTGGAGCGCCCCGCGGCAAGCAGCACCGCGCCGGCGCGCGCGAGCGCGTCGGTCGCTTGCACACTCGCCTGCATGGAAGAGCCTGTCGAGCGCCCGCGCAACGAGTGCCCTCGACGGGCGGGGGCACCCCTGCGCCGCGGCGGCCTGCCTCAGACTGCCGCTTCGCCGGTCTCGCCGGTGCGGATGCGCACGACCTGTTCGACGGCCGAGACGAAGATCTTGCCGTCGCCGATGCGGCCGGTGCGCGCCGCGCGCACGATCGCATCGATCACCGACTCGACCGCCGGGTCGGCGATGATCACCTCGACCTTCACCTTGGGAAGGAAGTCGACCACGTACTCGGCGCCCCGGTACAGTTCCGTGTGCCCCTTCTGGCGTCCGAACCCCTTGACCTCGGTCACGGTCAGACCGGTCACTCCCACTTCGGCGAGCGCCTCGCGCACCTCGTCGAGCTTGAACGGTTTGATGATCGCCGTCACTTTTTTCATCGTCGCTCCGGGTTTGCAGTGAATTGCATGCGTCAATCGTACCTGAGAACGTGTGAAGCAATCGGCCGCTTCCTGGCGTGCCTTCCGGGCGCGGCCGATTGCTTCACACGTTCTGAGTCCGGGCGAGCCGCTGCGGCACGCGCAGTGCTCATTCGCGGAATCTGGAGGTGATCGGGTAGCGCCAGTCGCGGCCGAAGGCCCGGTGCGTGACCCGTATGCCCACCGGCGCCTGGCGGCGCTTGTATTCGCTCGCCTGGATCAGGCGCACCACGCGATCGACCGTCTCGCGCGAATGTCCGGCGGCGGCGATCTGCGCGGCGCTCCGATTCTCTTCCATGTACATCTTCATGATCGCATCGAGCGTCTCGTACGGCGGCAACGAGTCCTGGTCGGTCTGACCGGGTTTCAGTTCGGCCGACGGCGCCCGCGTGACGATGCGCTCGGGCACGATCGCACCCCGTGCGTTGCGCCAGCGCACCAGCCGGTAGACCATGGTCTTCGCGATGTCCTTGATCACCGCGAAGCCACCCGCCATGTCGCCGTAGAGCGTGCAGTAGCCGACCGCCATCTCGCTCTTGTTGCCGGTGGTGAGCACGATCGAACCGTACTTGTTCGACAGCGCCATCAGCAGCGTGCCGCGGATGCGCGCCTGGATGTTCTCCTCGGTGGTGTCGGGCGACAGGCCGCGGAATTCGCCGGCCAGCGCACCCAGGAACGCCTCGAAGCAGCCGGTGATCGGGATTTCGTCGTAGCGCACCCCGACCCGACGCGCCATCTCGCGCGCGTCCTCCAGTGACATGTCGGTGGTGTAGGGCGAAGGCATCATCACCGAGCGCACCCGCGCGGCGCCCAGCGCATCGACCGCGATCGCCAGCACGAGCGCCGAATCGACGCCGCCCGACAGGCCGATGATCGCGCCGGGAAAACCGTTCTTGCCGACGTAGTCGCGCACGCCCAGCACCAGCGCCGAGTAGACCTGCTCTTCGAGCGGCGGCGTGGGCTGGATCGCGCCGGGCGCGAAGCGCAACGGCTGCCCGCCCGCCACTTCGACCACCAGCAGGTCTTCGCGAAACGCCGGCGCCTGCGCGCGCAGCTCTCCGGCAGCGTCGAGCGCGAACGACAGGCCGTCGAAGACCAGTTCGTCCTGGCCGCCGACCAGGTTGGCCGCGAGCATCGGCAGGCCGAGCCGCGAGACGTTCTCGCGCGCGACGTCGATCCGCACGTGCTGCTTGTCCATGTGAAACGGCGAGGCATTGAGCACGAGGATCGCCTGCGCGCCGGCGGCCTGCGCGCACTCGGGCGCATAGCCGTACCAGAAGTCTTCGCAGATCAGCACGCCGAAGCGCACGCCGTCGACCTCGAAGACCAGCGGCCGGTTCTCCGGCTCGAAATAGCGCTCCTCGTCGAAGACGTCGTAATTCGGCAGGTCGTGCTTGCCGTAGCGGCCCACCACCCGCCCACGGTGCACGATGCTCGCGCAGTTGTAGCGGCGCCCGTCGCGCAGTTGCGGATGGCCCACCAGCAGGTGGATGTCGAGCGCGGCGGTGCCTTCGCACAGCGCGGCCAGCGCGCTCTCGCAGCCAGCGTGAAAAGCCTCGCGCAGCAGCAGGTCTTCGGGCGGGTAGCCGCTGAGCGACAGCTCCGGCGTGAGCAGCACCCGCACCCCGCGCGCGAGCGCCTCTTGCGCAGCGGCGATAATCCGTTCGACGTTGCCGCGGAAATCGCCGACCACCTGGTTCAGTTGCGCAGCGGCGATTCGCATCGGAGGGGAGGCTCTTTGTCTGCCGGTCGAGTGGGCGTCGATTATCGCACGCAGGTTCTCGAAGATCTTTCCGGCGTACCCGCCGCAGAGTGGAACGCGCTGTTTGCGGCCGGCGCCGGTCGCGCGCGCGGGCAGCCGTTCGTGCGCCACGAGTTCCTGCGCGCGCTCGAACTCTCCGGATGCGTCGGCGAGGCCGCGGGCTGGATACCGCAACACCTGCTGCTGCGCGACGCCTCGGGCGCGCTGGAGGCAGCCGTGCCTGCCTATCGGAAGCTGCATTCCTGGGGCGAATACGTGTTCGACTGGGCCTGGGCCGACGCCTGGCGTCGTCACGGCCTGCGCTATTACCCGAAACTCGTGTCGGCGGTGCCGTTCACGCCGGTGCCCGGCACCCGATTGGCCGCACGCGACTCACCGGCACGCGCGGCGGCCGCACGGGCGCTGCTCGCGCTCGCGCGCTCCTCGGGGCTGTCGTCGCTGCACGTGCTGTTTCCGCGCGAGCAGGAGGCGCAGGCGCTCGGCGATGCGGGCCTGATGCTGCGCCACGGCGTGCAGTTCCACTGGCGCAACCAGGGCTACGCCGGCTTCGACGAGTTCCTCGCCACGCTCGCGCAGCCCAAGCGAAAGAAGATCCGCGCCGAGCGGCGCAAGGTCCGCGAAGCCGGGGTGCGGTTGCGCCGCCTGCGCGGCCGCGAGATCGGCGCGGCGCACTGGGCCTTCTTCGCCCGCTGCTACCGCGCGACCTATGCCGCACACGGCGCCACGCCGTACCTGAACCTGGAGTTCTTCGAGCGCATCGGCGAGTCGCTCGCCGAACACCTGGTGCTGGTGCTGGCCGAGCGCGACGGCCGTCCGGTCGCCTCGAGCCTGCTGATGCACGACGACGAGCGCCTCTACGGGCGCTACTGGGGCGCGATCGAACCGGTGCCCTGCCTGCACTTCGAGGCCTGCTATTACCAGGCGATCGAGGCGGCGATCGAATCGCGCCTGCAGGTGGTCGAAGGCGGCGCGCAGGGCGAGCACAAGGTGCCGAGGGGTTTCGCGCCGGTGTCCACCGTCTCGGCGCACTGGCTGGCCGAACCGGCCTTCGCGCAGGCGATCGACCGCTTCCTGCAGCGCGAAGACGCGATGCTCGGCGCGTACCTGGACGAGTTGCGCGAACGCTCGCCCTACCGCCCGCGCGCGGCCGTTGCCCCCGCCGAACCGGGCACCGACCCGCCGGCCTGTGGCTTCGATCCGGCGGGCTGAGGCGTCCAGCCGCCGCCGAGCGCCTTCATCAGGTCGACGCTGTACGAGAGGCGCGCCTGCCGGTTGCGGATCAGCGCGAGTTCGGCGTCGTTCTGCGTGCGAAGCGCGTAGAGCAGATCGAGGTAGCCCGAGTAGCCGGTTTCGTAGCGTGCCCGGGCGAGCCGCGTGCCGTTGCGTGCCGCGTCGAGCCGGCGCTGCAGGTCGGCTTCGGCCGCGATGCTGCGCTCGCTGTTGCCCAGTGCGTCGCCCACCTCGCGGAAGGCGGTTTCGATCGACTTCTGGTAGCCGGCGAGCGCCTGGCGCTCGCGCGCCTCGGCCTGCTCGGCGCGCGCCTGCAGCCGCCCGGCATCGAAGACCGGCAGCGTCAGGCCGAAACCGAGCGACCAGATCCGGGCGCCGCTGGCGAGCAGGTCGGACAATTCGGCGCTTTGCCCGCCGAACGAGCCGGTGAGCGAGATCGTCGGCAGCATCGCGGCGCGCGCCACGCCGATGCGCGCGTTGGCTGCCTGCAGGATGGCCTCGGCCTGCCGGATGTCGGGCCGGCGATCGAGCAGCGTCGACGGCAATCCGGGCGGCGGCAACGGCGGCACCGGCATCGCTCGCAGGTCGGCGGCGGGCACGCTCAGCCCCGGCTGGCCGGAGAGCACACCGAGCTGGCGCTCGATCGAGCCGCGCTGGCGTTGCAGCTCGTTCAGTTGCAGCGCGGCTACGGCGTGCGCGGCCTCGGCCTGGCTGACTTCGAGATCGGAGGCCACGCCGCCGCGCGCGCGCGCGCGGATGAGTTCGAGCGTTTCGAGATTCGCCGCGAGGCTCTCGCGCGACACTGCGATCTGCGCGTCGAGCGAGCGCAGCGCGAACCACGACTGGGTGGCGGCGCCCGCCAGGCCCAGCGCGACGACGTCGCGCGCGTAGCGGCTCGCCATCAACTGCGCGTCGATCGCCTCGGCGCCGCGCCGCAGCTTGCCCCAGAAATCGATTTCGAAGGCAGTGGACAGCGCGATGCGCCGATCGTTGCGCACCAGCGGCACGCCCGCGGGCACCGGCTGCGCGCCCAGCGTGCTCACGCGCGAGCGCGAGCCGCCCGCCCCGAAATCGACCTGCGGAACCAGCACCGCCCAGGCCTCGCGCAGCGCCGCCTCGGCCTCCTCGACCCGCGCGATCGCCAACCGCACATCGGCGTTGCGCGCGAGCGTGGCCGCGACCAGCGCATCGAGTTGCGGGTCGCGATACAGGGTCCACCAGTCGGCCGGCAGTGCGGCGTCGCCCGACTCCGGCGCGCCGGCCGGAAGCACGTCGACGAAACGTTCGGGAAGCGGCTGCTCGGGGCGGCGGTAATCGGGGCCGACCACGGTGCATCCGGCCGCCGCCAGCACGACGGTTCCGGCCGCCGCGAGCCGGCGCCACCGCAGCAGCGCGGCCGATGCACCCCCGGCGCGCGCCGGCGCCCGCAACGCGGCGCTCATTGCGCGTCTCCCGGAGTCGCCCCGGCATCGGGCAGATCGCGCCCGCGCCTGCGCCGCGCGGTCAGGGCGAAGAACAAGGGCACGAAAACCGTCGCGACGAAAGTCGCCGCCAGCATTCCGCCGGAGACGCCCGTTCCCATCGAGCGCCGGGCCGCCGCGCCGGCACCGGCGGCGAACACCAGCGGCATGACGCCCAGCACGAACGCGAGCGAAGTCATCACGATCGGGCGAAAGCGCAGCCGCGCCGCCTGCAGCGCCGCCTCGGCCGGCGACCTGCCGGCGAGAAAGCCCTGCTGCGCGAACTCGACGATCAGGATCGCGTTCTTGGCCGCCAGCCCGATCAGCACCACCATTCCGATCTGGAAGTAGATGTCGTTCTCGAGGCCGCGCAGGAACACGAAGCCGAGCGCCCCGGCGATCGCGAACGGCACCGCCAGCAGCACCGCTACCGGCAGGCCCCAGCGCTCGTAGAGCGCAGCGAGAATCAGGTAGACCATCACGATCGCGAAGCCGAACGCGAACACCGACGCGCTGCCGGTGCGCTTTTCCTGGAACGCCTGCCCGGTCCAGGCGATCCGATAGCCCGAAGGCAGCGTGCGCGCGGCAACCTCCTCGACCGCGCGGATCGCGTCTCCGGAGCTCACGCCCGGCCTGCCGCTGCCCAGCACCTTGGCGGCGACGAAGCCGTTGAAGCGCTCGAGCTGCTCGGGGCCCACCACGCTGCGCGTGGTGATCAATGCCTCGAGCGGGATCATCTCGCCGCTCGAAGTCGATCGCACGAAGACCCTGCCGAGGTCCCCGGGCGTCGAGCGGTACTTCGCGTCGGCCTGCAGTTGCACGCGGTAGGTGCGGCCGAACTTGTTGAAGTCGTTCACGTACAGCGCACCCATCGTGCTCTGCAGCGCCTCGAACACGTCCTGCACCGGAACGCCGAGCGACAGCGCCTTCTCGCGGTCGACTTCCACCTGCAGCTGGGGCACGGTGGGCCTGAAGAAGGTGTTGATGCCCTGCAGCCGCGTATCGGCAGTCAGCCCGGTCATGAACGCCTGCACCACCTGCTGCAGGCGCATCGGATCGGGGTCCGCGCGTCCCTGCACGTACACCTCGAAGCCCCCGGCGGTGCCCAGGCCGCGGATCGCAGGCGGATTGAACGCCAGAGCCATGCCGTCGGTGAGCGCCATGCCGCGCATGAAGATCTCGCCCGCGACCTGCGGTGCGCTCTGCGTGCGCTCCGACCAGTCCTTCAGCGACACGAACATCGTCGCGGCGTTGGTCTTGTTGCCGCCGCCGATCATGTCGAAGCCGTTCACGACGAACATGTGCTCGATCGCCGGATGGTCGGCGAACATCTGCTGCAGCTTCGCGCCCGACTTGCCGGTGCGCTCCAGCGTCGCGCCGTCTGGAAGAACCAGCGCGCCGATCACGTATCCCTGGTCTTCGGGCGGCACGAAGCTGCCGGGAATGCGGACGAAGAGCCACGCCACGAGTGCGAGCACGCCGAGGAACGCCAGCACCGAGAGCAGGCGCCGGCGCATCGCCAGCCCGACCGAGCCGAGGAACAGCCGGGTGAGCGCGTCGAACCCCTTGTTGAAGGGGCGGAACAGCTTCGACTCGTGGTCGCCGGCACGCAGCATCAGCGCGCACAGCGCGGGCGTGAGCGTGAGCGCGACGAAGCCCGAGAGCACCACCGCGATCGCGACGGTCACCGCGAACTGCTTGTACAGCTGGCCCGCGATCCCGCCCAGGAACGCAACCGGCACGAACACCGCGCACAGCACGAGCACGATCGCGACGATCGCGCCCGAGACCTCGCGCATCGCCTCGACCGCGGCATCGTACGCCGACATCTTCTGCTCGCGCATCAGGCGCTCGACGTTCTCCAGCACCACGATCGCGTCGTCGACGACGATGCCGATCGCCAGCACCATCGCGAACAGCGTCAGCGTGTTGATCGAGAAGCCGAACAGCCACAGGCCGGCGAAAGTGCCGATCAGCGACACCGGCACCGCGATCATCGGGATGAAGGTGGCGCGCGCCGTCTGCAGGAAGAGGAAGACCACCAGCACGACGAGCACCGCGGCCTCCGCGATCGTCTTGATGACCTCGCCGATCGACGACTGGATGAAGCGCGTCGTGTCGAAGGGAATGACGAAGTCGAGCCCTTCCGGAAAGCCCTTCTTCAGCTCCGCCATCCGCGCCTTGACCAGCCTCGCGACCTCGAGCGCGTTGGCGCCCGACTGCAGGAACACCGCGGTGCCGATCGCGGCCTTGCCCTCGAGCGTGTTGAACGCATCGTAGTTCAGCGCGCCCAGCTCGATGCGCGCCACGTCCTTCAGCCGCAGCACGCCGCGCGGCCCGCCCGCGCGCACCACGATCTCGCCGAACTGCTCGGGTTCGACCAGCCTCCCCTGCGCAGTGACCGTGTAGACGAGGCTCTGGCCGGGCAAGGCCGGCTCCGCGCCGATCTTGCCCGCCGCGTACTGCGCGTTCTGCGCCCGGATCGCGGCCGCGACGTCCGACGTGGTGACACCGAGCCGCGCCATCCGGCCCGGGTCGATCCAGATGCGCATCGAGTAATCGCGCGCGCCGAAGATCATGACGTCGGCCACGCCCGGCAGCCGCTTGAGCTCGTCGACCAGGTTCAGCGACGAATAGTTCGACAGGTACAGCGTGTCGAAGCGTCCGTCGGGCGAATTGAGCGCGACCACCAGCAGCACGTCCATCGAGCGCTTCTGCACCGTCACGCCGTTGCGCCGCACTTCGTCGGGCAGCCGCGGCAGCGCGAGCTGTACGCGGTTGTTCATGTTGAACGTCGCCTGGTCGACGTCGGTGCCGACCTCGAAGGTGGCGGTGATCGTCACCGAGCCGTTGGACGACGAGCTCGAGTTGAAGTAGAGCAGCCCCTCGACGCCCGAGAGCTGCTCCTCGATCGGCGCGGCCACCGTCTTCGCGAGCGTCTCGGCGCTCGCACCCGGATAGCTGGTGGTGATCGTGACCGTCGGCGGCGAGATCTCGGGGTATTGCGCGATCGGCAGCACCTGCGAGGCCACCAGCCCCGCGAGCACGATCACGATCGACAGGACGGCCGCGAAGATCGGTCGATCGATGAAGAAGCGCGACATGCGATTCCCGCGACTTCAGCGGTTGGCGCCAGCGCTGGCCGCGCCGCCCTGCGCGCCCCGGGCTTCCTGCCCGTCCCGGGCATCGGCCGGCGACTTCGGCTCGACGGTCGCACCCGGGCGCAACCTGATCAGGTTGTCGACTGCCACCCGGTCGCCGGCCTGCAGACCGCTGTCGACGACCCAATCGCGGCCGATCCAGCTGCCGGTCTGCACCGCACGCAGGTGCGCCTGGTTCGACGCGTCGAGCACCCAGACGAAGCGGCCCCGGTCGGTCTGCACCACTGCGGTCTGCGGCACCAGGAAGGCTTCGTGCCTGCCGACCTCGACGCGCGCCTTGACGTACTGGCCCGGCAGCAACTGCAGCGACGGGTTCGCGAACTCGGCGCGCAGCTGCACCGTGCCGAGCTTCGGATCCACGGTGGACCCGGTGTAGTTCAGCCGTCCGTCGCGTTGGTAGTCGCGCCCGTCGGGCAGCGCCAGGTTCACCTTCACCGCACGCTCGTCGGCGCCGCGCAGCAGCCCGTACTCGGACTCCGACAACGAGAAGCGCACCCAGATCGGATCGGTGCGCGTGAGCGTGGTGAGCAGGCTGCTGTCGCCGGCCGGCGTGACCAGGCTGCCCTCGGAGCGCAGCGCCCGCCCTGCGATTCCGGCAATCGGCGCATCGACGGTCGTGTACGACAGGTTCAGCTCGGCTTCGCGGACTCCCGCCTGCGCGGCCTGCAGCGCCGCCTGCGTCTGCTGCAGCGAGGAGCGCGCGTCGTCGTACTCGCGCTGGCTGATCGCGCGGTCGGCCAGCAGCTTCTCGAGCCGCGCTGCCTCCAGCCGGGCGCGCTCGGCCCGCGAGTTCGCCTGCGCGAGCGCGGCCCGTGCCTGCGACAGCGCGATCTCGAACGGCGCGCGCTCGATGCGATACATCGGCGCGCCGGCCCTGATCGGCTCGCCCTCGCGAAACAGCTGCTTCTCGAGAATGCCGGTCACTCTGGCGCGCACCTCGACCTCGCGCGATCCTTCGGCGCGCGCCACCGCCTCCAGAACGATCGGTACCTGGCGCGGCTGCATCTCGATCACCGTCACCGGCAACGCCGGCGGCGCGCCCGCACCGGGGCCCTGCGCGGGGCCGCCACCGGAGCCGCGATCGCATCCGGCCACCAGCAGCGCTGCGGCGAGAAGCGACGGCACGAGCAGGGGCAGGCGCTGGCGGTGGGCGGCGTCGATCATGACGGGAGACGGCGAGGGCCGGATGGACAGGAAAGGACGGAGTATATACATCGCTGTTTCGTGCGATGCGCGACGAAGTCGAACTGCCGCTGGTCGATCGCATCGGACCGGAGTTGTCGGCCGCGCATGACGACGATGCGGCGACCGGCACCTGATCGGATCCGACCTGACCTCGCTGGTGCGTGCGCAGGTGGCCTCGCGGCGGCGATCCGGCAGTCCCGGCCAGTCGAGCGCCGCCCCGTAGCGCGCGAGGCGCGGATAATGCCGGTCGGGGCGCACGCCGGCGACCGCGCCCCGATGAATTCACGGCCGGCGATGCACCCTCCCCGATGCGAAGAGGCCGATCATGCTGCAGACGACCGAACGCCACGCGCTCTTCATCGACAACGAATCGGTCGCGCCGGCCTCGGGCGAGAGCCTGCCGGTGATCGACCCGTCCGACGGACGCGTCTTCGCGCAGATCGCGCGCGGGAGCGCCGCCGACGTCGATCGCGCGGTGCGCGCCGCGCGCCGCGCGATCGACGGCAGCGGCACCGAGCCTGCCGCGGGCCCCTGGGGACGCACCGACGCGGCGCAACGGGGCCGCATCCTGCGCCGCTGGGCCGACCTGGTCGAGGCGGAATGCGAGACGCTCGCCCGGATCGAGTCGCGCGACACCGGCAAGCCCCTGGCGCAGGCACGCGCCGACGCGCAGGCGCTGGCCCGCTACTTCGAGTTCTACGCGGGCGCCGCCGACAAGCTGCACGGCCAGACGATTCCCTATCGGCACGGCTACACCGTGCTCACGCTGCGCGAGCCGCACGGTGTCACGGGCCACATCATTCCGTGGAACTACCCGATGCAGATCTTCGGCCGCTCGCTGGGCGCGGCGCTGGCCGCCGGCAACGCCTGCGTGGTCAAGCCGGCCGAGGACGCCTGCCTGTCGCTGCTGCGCGTGGCGCAACTCGGTGCGCAGGCCGGACTGCCGCCCGGAGCGCTGAATCTCGTCACCGGGCTGGGCGGCGAGGCCGGCCAGGCGCTCGCCGGGCATCCCGGCATCGACCACGTCTCGTTCACCGGCTCGCCGGACACCGGCCGCCGCGTCGCTCAGGCGGCCGCGACGCACCACTGCCCGGTCACGCTCGAACTGGGCGGCAAGTCGCCGCAACTGGTGTTCGCCGACGCCGACATCGAGGCGGCGTTGCCGGTGCTGGTGCGCGCGATCGTGCAGAACGCCGGCCAGACCTGCTCGGCGGGCAGCCGCGTGCTGATCGAAGCGTCGGTCTATGATCGGGTGCTCGGCCTGCTTGCCGAGCGCTTCGCGGCGCTGCGCGCCGGCCCGGCGCACGCCGATCTCGACCTCGGGCCGCTGGTGTCCGGGCGCCAGCAGCAGCGCGTCCGCGAATTCCTCTCGGAAGCGCAAGTCGGAGGGCTCGATTTCGCAGCGCAGGGCGCCGTGGTCGACGGCGCGCCCGCCGAGGGCTTCTACCAGGCGCCGGTGCTGCTGGGCGGCGTGCCGCCCGCGCATCGCGTGGCACAGGAGGAGATCTTCGGACCGGTGCTGGTGGCGAGCCGCTTCGAGGACGAGGCGCATGCGGTGGCGCTCGCCAACGGCACGCCCTACGGCCTGGTGGCCGGCCTGTGGACACGCGACGGGGCGCGCCAGCTGCGACTGGCGCGCCGGCTGCGCGCCGGCCAGGTATTCGTGAACAATTACGGCGCCGGCGGCGGCGTCGAGTTGCCCTTCGGCGGCGTGGGCCGCAGCGGCTACGGCCGCGAGAAAGGCTTCGAGGCGCTGTACGCGTTCACCGCACTGAAGACGGTGGCGCTGCATCACGGCTGAGCGCTGCGCCGCCCGCGGCGACCGGCAGCGGCAACGCACCGGGTCCGGCAAGCGCGGCCAGCCGGTAGCGCTCGTTCGCCTCGCGGTCGCGGCCCAGCCGTTCGTAGAGCTGCGCGAGCATCAGCTGCGTCTCGCGCTCCGGGGCCAGGCGCGCGGCGTGCAGCAGGAATTCCTCGGCCTTGCCCCACAGTTCCTGCGCGGCGCACAGCCGTCCGACAGCCCTGAGCAGGACCGGCTCGTCGCCGTAGCGGCCGCGCCAGGCCTCGGCGCGGCGCAACCGCTCGCGCGCGGGCACAACATCGAGTCGGGCGTAGAGCGACACCAACGATACGACGAAGCGCGTCTCGAGCGCTTCCTCGACGATTCGCGCGGCCTGCTCGGCGCGCCCCGCAGCCGCGAACGCCTGCGCGGCCGCCTCGGCGATCTCGTCGATGCCGCGATCGGCCGGCGCCACCGACGCATACAGCGCCTGCACCGCCGCGGCATCGTCGCGGCGCGCGGCGAACAGCGCACGGTAGGCGCGGATCTTCAGTCCGCGGATCGCTGCCGGATGCAGCGCGTCGCGCTTCTCGAGTTGTCGCAAGGCCTGGATCGCCGCCTCCCAGTTGCCCGCCTGCTCGTGCGCACGCAAGGCGATGCGCAGCCCGTGGATGTGGCGCGGCCCGCCCGCCTGGAGTTTCCCGATCGCCGCGACGGCATCGGACGGGCGGTGGTCCTCGACCGCCAGTTCGGCCGTGGTCATCAACTGCGCGTTGGCGATGCCGGGTTCCTCGCCCGCAGCCTCCAGCCAGCGGTCACGCCGTTCGGTCTCGCGCATCCGGTGCGCGGCGCGAGCGGCCACCAGCGAGGCGACGCCGGCCAGCGAACGGTCGCCGAGCGCCGATTGCGCGAGGCGCTCGGCGCGCCCGAACCGGCCTTCGAACAGCGCCAGCAGGCTGTCGCGCAGGCCGGCGAGCGCACTCTCGCGCCGGCGCCGCTCGCGGTATTCGCGCACCCGCGCCGGCAGGTTCAGCGCGTTCGAGAACGTGGCCAGCAGCAGGTGGAAAACCAGGAACGCGATCGCCAGCACCAGCACCGCGAGGTTCACCGAGAAATCGATCCGGTACGGCGGCCACAGCACCGCGACGTTGCCGTGATTGAAGCGCATCAGCATCGCCAGGCCGACCGCCGCCGAGACGATCAGCATGCTCCAGATGATTCGCCGCATCGTCGTCGCCCCGGCAGTGCTCAGCGCCCGGCTTCGCGCACCGCCCGCGCGGCGCGCACCGCGGCCAGGCTCTCGGCCAGCGTCGGAGGCTCGAGCGCGATGCGCGCGCCCAGCATCTGCCGCAACTGCGCCGTCGCGCCGGCGACACCGCGGCTGCGGTCGTCGTAGTAGTCGCGCAGCCAGCCGATCGCGCGTTCGAGGTCGCTGCGAAACAGGGCTTCGCTGCGCGAGAGCAGCGACAGGCGCGCGTTGAGCAGCAGCAGCCGCAGGTTCTGTCGCAGGAAGTAGGCCTGCCCGGGAGCCAGCAGCGCAGCATCGGGCGCGTCGACCCGGCGCACGCGGAACAGTTGCTGCAACTCGTCGCGCAGCGCGCTCAGGCCGGCCGCCGCTGCCTCGGCCGAAGCCTGCCCGGGCGTGCGCACCGACGCGAGCAGCGGCAACTGGTCGATCGAGGCGAGCAGCCCGTCGAGGCGCAGCGCCAGCGAACCGATGTCGGCCGCCGGATACTCCTTCAGGCGGTCGATGTCGCGCTGCAGCGCGCGGCGCACGCTGCCGAGCGACGGGTCGTCCTGGCGGCGCAGCCTCGACTCGATTTCCTGCAATGCGCCGAGCGCCGCCTGCGGGTTGCTGCCCAGCGCGAGTTGCTGGCTCGCCAGCGCGAGCGCTGACTCCGACTCGGCGAGCAGCACGTCGGTGGAATCGCTGGCCAGGTTGCGGTAGAGCTTTTCGATCTGGGCCTGCAGGCCGGCAGCCTCGAGCACCTTGCTCTCGAGCACCGCAGTGCGGCTCTGGGCATCACGCAGAAGTGCCTGCGCGTGCTGGAGCGCGGCCTCGAGTTGCGCGATGCGCTGTTCGCCGGCCTGAAGGCGGCGCGCCGCCTCGGATTCGTGCATGTCGAGGCGCGATCCGGTCCAGATCGCGCTGCCGATCGCCAGCACGAGCGCCACCCAGGCGATCCAGTTGCGCCAGCCGGCGGCGGCGGGCGCCGCTGCCGGGCGGTACATCGGTTCAGGGGGTGGCGCCGGGGCCCGCGGCGCTTCGTCGGTTTCAGCCTTGTCCGGCTCAGACACTTTGACTGCTCGGTGAATCGGGCAGTAATTCTAGCGCGGCGGCGAGCGCCCGATCGCCGGGCCCGATCGCGCGCACCTCGCGCCAGCCGCAGGCCTGCAGCGCCGCCACGATGCGCGCGTGGATCGCGAGCGCCGGCGCTTCGTGCGCCCGTGCGGCCAGTCCGGTGCGCCCGAGCAGTGCCTCGAAGCGCTCGACCGCGTCGCGCTGCGTGAAGACGAACGCCGGCACGGGCCGGCCGTCGAGCAGTGCGCGCAGCTTCGCCAGCGCCGCAGCATCCGGCCCGAGCGGCTCGCGCCGGTAGATCTCGCAGGTTTCGACCGCCGCGCCCGCTTCGCGCAGGCGCTCGATCCAGCGTTCGCTGCCGCCGTGGCCGCGCAGCACGAGCACGCGCAGACCGCGCGGAGTGCGCAGCGGCGGCATGTCGATCAGCGCATCGGCATCGAACTGCGGCCCGCCGGGCAGCAGCACCCGCTCGGGCACCACCCCCAGCCCGGATTCGGCGATCGCCTGCAGGCTTCCCGGGCCGACCACAGCGGCGCCGGTGCCTTCGGGCCAGCGTCCGCCGGCCAGGCGCGCCGCCGCGGCCACTGCGGCCGGACTCACCATGACCACCCAATCGAATCCGGCCAGGCGCGCTGCCATGCCGGCGACGGCGGGATCGTCGAGCAGTTCGACGATCTCCGACATCGGCAGCGCCAGCGGTTCGTGGCCGAGCTCGCGCAGCCGCTGCTCGATGCCGCGCACCCGCGGCCAGGGTTGCGTCAGGACGACCCGAGCCATCGCGCCGCGCCCTGCTCCTGCAGCGAACGCGCCGCCTGCCGGCCGATCGCCTCGGCCGCGTCGTGATCGGCGTGCGCCGACTCGGCCACCGCCTCGACCATCCCGCTGCCGTCTTCCGCGGCCACCCGCGCGACCAGCCGCAGCCCGCCTTGCGGCGTGGACACGCACCAGGCGGCCAGCGGCACGCGGCAACTGCCGCCGAGCAGCCGGGACACGGTGCGCTCGGCGTGAACCTCGACCGCGGTGGCTGGGTGGTCGAGCGGCGCGAGCCACGCGTGCAGGTCGTCGCGCGACGCGAGCGTCTCGATCGCCAGCGCCCCCTGCCCGGCGGCCGGCAGGCACAGCGTCGGCGGCACGATCGCGCGGATGCGCTCGGCCAGCCCCAGCCGCTCGAGCCCTGCGGCCGCCAGCACGATCGCGTCGTAGCGCCCCTCGTCGAGGCGCGCGAGCCGCGTGTTCACGTTGCCGCGCAGCGGCAGCAGTTCGAGCGCGGGAAAGGCGCGCCGGATCTGTGCCGCGCGGCGCAGGCTCGAGGTGCCCAGGCGCGCGCCGGCCGGCAGCGACTCGAGTGAAGCGTAGCGCGCGCTGACGAAGGCATCGCGCGGGTCTTCGCGCGCCATGATCGCCGCCAGTGCGAACGGCTCGGCCACCTCCATCGGCACGTCTTTCAGCGAATGCACGGCGAGGTCGGCGCGCCGCTCGAGCAGCGCCACTTCGAGCTCCTTGATGAACAGGCCCTTGCCGCCGATCTCGGTGAGTGCGCGATCGAGCACGCGGTCGCCCTCGGTGGTCATGCCGAGGATCTCGACCTCGCAGCGCGGATAGAGTTCGCGCAGGCGCGCCTGCACGTGCTCGGCCTGCCACATCGCCAGCCTGCTCTGGCGCGACGCGATGACCAGTCGCGCCGGCGCGGCAACCGTGCCCGTCGTCACCCGACGAGGTTCTTCACCGTGGACCACTGGCGCCGGCTCACCGGCAGCCGCTCGCTGACGTCGCGCAGCACCACTTGCCAGTAGGGATCGCCGCCCTCGGTTTCGCCCTGCGGCATCACGCGCTCGAAGCCTGCGATCGAGGGGCGCGCCACCAGCGCGTTGCGGTGGATGCGCACGAAGCGGTCGCTGAATTCGTCCTCGAGCGAGGTGAGCGATTCCTCGATCAGGAATTCGCGCTCCCGGGTGCGCACCGTGATGTACTTGAGTTCGGCCTTCAGGTAGACGACCTGCTCGAGCGGCACCAGGATGACGCGGCCGCGCTCGTGCACCGACAGGTGGCGCCTGCGCGTGTTGGTGGCGCGCGCGAGCTGGTCGATCGCCTGCGCGTGCTCCTGCGGCATTCGCGTGAGCGCGCGCTGCAGCGCCTGCTTCAGGCGCTCGGCGCGTACCGGCTTGAGCAGGTAGTCGATCGCCCTCACCTCGAACGCGTCGACCGCGAATTCGTCGAATGCGGTGACGAAGATGATCAGCGGCATCGGCCTGGGCGCGTCGCCCGACTGCGCCCGCGCCGAGATGTGCCGCGCGAGCTCGATGCCGGTCATGCCGGGCATCTGGATGTCGAGCAGCACGATCTGCGGCTGCGCGACCTCGATCTGCGACAGCGCCTCGGGCGCGTTGGGGGCCTCGCCGACGATGCGGTGAGGGAACTCGGGAGCGAGGTCGGCCAGCAGCTCGCGAAGCCGCGAGCGTGCAACCGGTTCGTCATCGACGATCAGGATCGAAGGAGCGTCTGGCATCTCGGCGTCTTCTCTCTTTGCGGTAGGGAAACTGGACGATTACCCGGAACTGGCCGTTGTCGGCGTGGGTATCGAGCTGGCCCTCGACGTCGAACGTGAGGTCGAGGCGCTCGCGCACGTTCGACAGCGCCATGTGGTTGCCCGGACGGCTCGGCGGCGCCCCGGGCAGCGGATTGGCGATCTCCACGCGCACCCGGTCGCCGCTGCGGGCGATCGCGACGCGTATCTCTCCGGGCCCCTGGCTCGGCTCGATGCCGTGATGGACCGCGTTCTCGATCAGCGGCTGCAGCAGCAGCGACGGCAGCAACGCGTCGCCGGGCATGCCGTCGAGCTCCCAGCGCACCGCCAGCCGCTCGGCGAGCCGCAGCTTCTCGATGGTGAGGTACTCCTTGCACAGCAGCACCTCGTCGTCGAGCGGCACCAGCTCGCGGCTGTCCTTCATGAACACGCGGAACAGGTCGGCCAGGTTCTCCAGCGTGCGCTCGGCCTTGCGCGGGTCGCTGCGCATCAGCCCGAGCACCGTGTTCAGGCTGTTGAACAGGAAGTGCGGCCGGATGCGCGCCTGCAGTGCCTGCAGCCGGCCCTCGGCCTGCGAGGGCTGCAGCGACAACTGGCGCAGCCGCAGGTATTCGATGAGCAGCCACGCGACTGCCGCCGCGAGCAGCACGCGCGGCATGAGCCAGGCGACGAGCGCGAGCACGCCCGGCTGCGGCGGTGCGGCGCTCGCCAGCGCGACTGCCGCCGCGAGCGCAGCCGGCACGCCGAGCCCGACGGCCCACTGGGTCGACCTGGGCGCGCCGCTGACCGCGCGGCGCAGCGGGCACAGCAGCAGCAGGGTGGCTGCGGCCACCGCATCGACCCGCAACGCCGTCTCGAACATCGGCCAGTGCCCGGCGCCCGCCGCCGGCAGCAGCCAGCCCAGCAGCAGCACGCCGAGGTTCAGCGGCAGCAACACCCGCGCCATCGTGCCGAGGTTGCAGCAATCGGGCAGGACCGGCAGGTCGGCGCCGTCGGTGAGGCGCCGCCGCGGAGGCACGGACGCCTGCGCGGCCGGCCCGCCGGCGGGCGCCGCTTCGGGCGAAACCGCGGACCCCGGATCGCTCATCGACTGTTCCCTTGCTGCGCCGGAACGCCTGCCTCGGCCGATGCCGGCGGGGCGGTCCGTATAATTCGGCTCTCGAGGCCTTTGCTCTTGCGCCAACGATTATGACAGATCAGCTTGCCAAGAAATCCGAAGCGTGGTCTGCGCGCTTCTCGGAGCCCGTGAGCGAGTTGGTCAAACGCTACACGGCCTCGGTTTCGTTCGACCACCGACTCGCTCTCGCCGACATCGAGGGTTCGCTCGCGCACGCCGCGATGCTGCACGCCGCCGGGCTGCTCGGCGACGACGATCACGCGGCGATCGTGCGGGGCATGGCGACGATCCGCGGCGAGATCGAACGCGGCGAGTTCGTCTGGTCGATCGACCTCGAAGACGTTCACCTGAACATCGAGAAGCGGCTCACCGAGCTGGCGGGCGACGCCGGCAAGCGGCTGCACACCGCGCGCTCGCGCAACGACCAGGTGGCCACCGACATCAGGCTGTGGCTGCGCGCCACGATCGACGAACTGCGCGGCGCGCTGGCCGCGCTGCAGCGCGCGCTGGTCGACCTGGCGGAGACCCACGCGGACACGATCATGCCGGGCTTCACGCACCTGCAGGTCGCGCAGCCGGTCACTTTCGGGCATCACCTGCTCGCCTACGTCGAGATGTTCGCGCGCGACGCCGAGCGTCTCGCCGACTGCCGGCGCCGCGTGAACCGCCTGCCGCTGGGCGCGGCCGCGCTGGCCGGTACCTCGTATCCGATCGACCGCGAGCGGGTCGCCCGCGCGCTCGGCTTCGAGGGCCTGTGCGAGAACTCGCTAGACGCGGTCTCCGACCGCGACTTCGCGATCGAGTTCTGCGCGGCCGCCAGCCTTGTCATGGTCCACGTCTCGCGGCTCTCGGAGGAGCTGATCCTCTGGATGTCGCCGCGTGTGGGCTTCATCGACCTCGCCGACCGCTTCTGCACCGGCTCGTCGATCATGCCGCAGAAGAAGAACCCCGACGTGCCCGAGCTCGCCCGCGGCAAGTCGGGCCGCGTCTTCGGCCACCTGGTGGCGCTGCTCACGCTGATGAAGGGGCAGCCGCTCGCCTACAACAAGGACAACCAGGAAGACAAGGAGCCGCTGTTCGACACCGCCGACACGCTGCTCGGTACGCTGCGCATCTTCACCGACATGGTCGCGGGCATCGAGGTGCGCCCGCAGCAGATGCGCCGGGCGGCGGCCGAGGGCTTCTCCACCGCCACCGATCTCGCCGATTACCTGGTCAGGAAGGGCCTGCCGTTTCGCGACGCGCACGAGGCGGTCGCACGCGCGGTGCGCAGCGCCGCGGCACGCGGCGTCGACCTCTCCGAACTGGCGCTCGACGAGTTGCGCGAATTCAGCCCGCTCGTCGACGCCGACGTGAGTGCGGTGCTCGCGCTCGAAGGCTCGGTGGCCGCGCGCGATCACGTGGGCGGCACCGCGCCGCGGCAGGTGCGCGCGGCGATCGCACGACATCGCAGCCGCCTGTCCGCGCAGCCGGGCGGCGACGCCGCCTAGCCGCGCGTGCGAAACGCCTGATGGAGATCGCGATCCTCCTGGGGCTCATCGTGCTCAACGGCCTGTTCGCGATGGCCGAGATCGCGCTGGTGAGCGCACGCAAGGTGCGCCTGCAGAAACTGGTGGACGAGGGCGACCGTGCCGCCGCGGCCGCGCTGGCGCTCGGCTCCGACCCGAACCGCTTCCTGTCGACGATCCAGATCGGCATCACCTCGATCGGCATCCTGAACGGCATTTTCGGCGAAGCCGCGCTCGCCGCGCCGTTCGCCGCCTGGCTCGAAACCCTGGGCATCGGCCAGCCATGGGCCGGGTACGCGGCCACCGTGCTGGTCGTGGTGGTGGTCACCTACGTGTCGATCGTCGTCGGCGAACTGGTCCCGAAGCGGTTCGGCCAGATCGACCCCGAAGGCATCGCACGGCTGGTGGCCTACCCGATGGCGCTGCTGGCCACGCTGTCCAGGCCATTCGTGCGGCTGCTCTCGGCTTCGACCGACCTGGTGCTGCGTGGCCTGGGCGCGCACGGCGACCGCGTGCCCTCGGTCACCGAGGAGGAGATCCACGCGCTGCTCGCCGAGGGCTCGTACGCCGGCGTGATCGAGCAGAGCGAGCACGCAATGGTGCGCAACGTCTTCCGCCTCGACGACCGCCAGATCTCGTCGCTGATGGTGCCGCGCGCCGACGTCGTCTGGCTCGACGTCGACGATCCGCTGCCGGTGAACCTTGCCAAGGTGGTCGACTCCGCGCACTCGCGCTTCCCCGTGTGCCGCGACGGATTCGGGGAGATTCTCGGCTTCGTGCACAGCAAGCAGCTGCTCGCCCAGTCGCTGCGCGGCACGCCGATCGACCTGACGCAGGGCCTGCAGGAAATCGTCTACGTGCCCGAGACGCTCACCGGGATGGAGCTGCTCGAGAACTTCCGCTCGTCGAACACGCAGATCGCGCTGGTCGTCGACGAGTACGGCGAAGTGCAGGGCCTGATCACGCTGCAGGACCTGATGGAGTCGATCACCGGCGAGTTCGCCAGTGCCGACGGCTCCGACAGCTGGGCCTGGCAGCGCGAAGACGGTTCGTGGCTGCTCGACGGCCTGATCCCGGTGCCCGAGCTCAAGGACCACCTCGGGCTGCGCACATTGCCCGAAGAGGAGCGCGAGCGCTACCAGGCGCTCAGCGGAATGCTGATGCTGATGCTCGGGCGCATGCCGCAGACCGGCGACACCGTCACCTGGGAGAACTGGCGCTTCGAGATCGTCGACATGGACGGCAACCGCGTCGACAAGGTGATGGCGACCCGGATCCCCGTGGCCGCCGCGACCGACGAGGCCGAGCCGGCCGAGGGGGCCTGAGCGATGATCCGGCAACTGCAGCGCATGCTCGCGCGCGCCGTGGCGCTTGCCGCGGTGCTGCTCGGCGGCGCGCTCGCCTTCGTGCTCGCCGCGCTGACGCTGGCCACCGGCCTGCTGATCGGCCTGTTCGTCACCGTCGCCGCCTGGTTCGGCGCGCGCTCGTCCCGCCGCGGTCCCGGCGCACCAGCCGCCGGCCCCGCGACCGGCCGCGACGACACCGTCATCGATGTCGACATGCGCGAGATCGAGTCCGGCGACGGGTCCGGCGAGCGCGCCGGCCGGCCCGAGGCTGCCGCGCGCGACCCGAACCGGCTGCAGCCGTGAGGGGAAACCCGCAGCAACGTCTCGCGACGCACCGCAGCTCTTACAATCGCGCATTCCACATGGAACGGAGCCGATGCAAGCCCTGTTGAGGTTCTCCCGCGCGGTGGACTGGCTGAATGCCCAGGTCGGCAAGTACGTGATCTGGCTGATCTTCGCCGCCACCGCCATCAGCGCACTGAACGCGATCGTGCGCAAGGCGTTCGATGTCAGTTCGAACGCCTATCTGGAGGCCCAGTGGTATCTGTTCGCGTGGTCGTTCCTGGCGGCCGCGGGGTTCACGCTGCTGCATCGCGAGCACGTGCGCATCGACGTGGTGAACGCGCGCCTGCCCAAGACCGTGCGGGTCTGGATCGACATCGTCGGCTACGCGTTTTTCCTCACCCCCATGTGCCTGATGGTGCTGTATCTCACGATACCGCAGGTGATCGGCAAGTACGCATCGGGTGAAATGTCGGGCAACCCGGGCGGCCTGATCCGCTGGCCGGTGTGGCTGGCGCTTCCGCTGGGTTTTGCGCTGCTGCTGCTGCAGGGTTGGTCCGAACTGGTCAAGTGCATCGCCTTCCTGCGCGGCGCAGGTCCCGACCCCACCGAAAAACCGGTTGCAAAGAGCGATGAGGAGCGTCTCATCGAGGCCTCGGGGCAGCAGGACACGATCAGCGGCAGCGGGCCGGCCACCACCCGCTGAACGCGCCGAGCCCCTGCACCATGCAATTCATCGCTGCCAACTTCGCCCCCTTCATGTTCGGGGGCCTGATCCTGTTCCTGATCCTCGGTTTTCCGGTCGCCTTCAGCCTGGGCGCCGCAGGGCTCTTCTTCGGGCTGCTCGGCGTCGCGCTCGACATCTTTCCGCCGGCGATCCTGGCGGTGCTGCCGTTCCGCCTGATCGGCATCATGGCCAACGAGACGCTGCTCGCGGTGCCCTTCTTCACGCTGATGGGCCTGATCCTCGAGCGCAGCGGCATGGCCGAAGACCTGCTCGACTCGGTCGGTCAGGTGTTCGGCCCGCTGCGAGGCGGCCTGGCGCTGGCGGTCGTCTTCGTCGGCGCGATGCTGGCCGCCACCACCGGGGTGGTCGCCGCCTCGGTGATTTCCATGGGCCTGATCTCGATGCCGATCATGCTGCGCTACGGTTACAGTCACAGCCTGACCAGCGGCACGATCGCCGCCTCGGGCACGCTGGCGCAGATCATTCCGCCGTCGCTGGTGCTGATCGTGCTGGCCGACCAGATGGGCAAGAGCGTGGGCGAGATGTACAAGGGCGCCTTCGTCCCGGGCTTCGCACTGATGGGCCTGTACGTGCTGTGGGTGGTCGTGCTGGCCATCTTCAGGCCCGCCACGGTGCCTGCGTTGCCGCCCGAAGCGCGCACCTTCCGCGAACCCAACGGCAGTCACGGCTACCGCTCGCTCACCGTGCTCGCCGTGCTTTCGACCGCGGTGGCGGTGTTCCTCGGGCGGCACATGGAAGCGGTGCACACCTGGTGGCAAGGCGAACTGGTCGAGTTCGTGGCAACCGACGAGCGAATCGTGGTGGCCATGTGCGGCGGCGTGTTCGTCGCGTGGCTGATCGCGGTGGTCAACCGGGTGACGCACCTGGGCCTGCTCTCCAGGCTCGCCGAACGCGTGACTTTCGTGCTGATCCCGCCGCTGCTGCTGATCTTCCTGGTGCTGGGCACGATCTTCCTCGGCGTGGCCACCCCGACCGAGGGCGGAGCGATGGGCGCGATGGGCGCGCTGGTCATGGCCGTGCTGCGCAGGCGCATCAGCTGGGCGCTGCTGAAGCAGGCGCTGGCGACGACCACCAGGCTGGCCTCGTTCGTGATGTTCATCCTGATCGGCGCCACGATCTTCAGCATGGTGTTCCAGGCGGCCGACGGACCGGTGTGGGTCGAGCACCTGATGAGCAAGCTGCCCGGCGGGGAACTGGGCTTTCTCATCTTCGTGAACGTCCTGGTGTTCCTGCTCGCGTTCTTCCTCGACTTCTTCGAACTCTCGTTCATCGTGGTGCCGGTGCTCGCGCCGATCGCCGAGAAGATGGGAATCGACCTGATCTGGTTCGGCGTGCTGCTGGCGGTCAACATGCAGACCTCGTTCCTGCATCCGCCGTTCGGCTTCGCGCTGTTCTACCTGCGCTCGGTCGCCCCGGAGAAACCCTACGTCGACCAGGTCACGGGCAGGACGATGGAGCCGGTCACGACGATGCAGATCTACAAGGGCGCCATCCCGTTCCTGCTCCTTCAGCTGAGCATGGTCGCGTTGCTGATCGCGTTTCCCGGCCTGGTGAGCCACGACCGCAACCAGATGTCGGGCGCAGATGTCGAGGCCGTCGGCACGCGCATCCTGCAGGAACTGGAAGCCGCACCGAGCTTCGACTCCGACGTGCCGGCGCCGGGCACCGACGAGAACGCCGACACTGCACCGATGGACGACGACGATCCGGTGAAGGCCATCGAGAAGTCGATCGGCAGGCCGTAGACGAAAAAAAAACCGCGGCCCGGGGCCGCGGTTTCTTCCCTCGGGGGCGGCGCAGCAACCCGCGGGGCTGCCTCAGATCTTGACCGACGCCATCGTCTGCATGAACTGCAGTTCGGAGACGCGGTTCCAGAGGATCTGGTCGCGCTGGAACGCGCGCATGTCCTCGAAGATCTTCTTGAACTCGGGCGACTTCGCCGAGTGCTCCGCGTACACCTCCTGCGCGGCCTTGAAGCCGGCGTCGACGACGCTCTTCGGAAACGGCACGAACTTGATGCCGCTGGCCACGATGCGCTTCAGCGCGGGCGGGTTCAACGCGAGGTACTTGGTCGTGCCGTCGTTGTAGGCCACCGCGGCGGCAGCGCGCACGATCGCCTGGTGCTCGGACGAGAGCTTGGCGAAGGCCTTCTTGTTGACGAAGAAGTCGAGGTCGGCGCCGCCTTCCCACCATGCGTTGTAGTAGTAGAACTTGGTCACCTTGTTGTAGCCGAGCTTCTCGTCGTCGTATGGGCCGACGAATTCGGCCGCATCGAGCGTGCCCTTCTCGAGCGCCTGGTACACCTCGCCACCGGGCATGTTCTGCGCCACCACGCCCAGCTTGGCCATCGATTCGCCGAACACGCCGCCGCCGAGGCGCATCTTCAGGCCCTTGAGGTCGGCCGGCGACTTGATCTGCTTGCGGTACCAGCCGCCCATCTGCGTGCCGGTGTTCAGTGCGCTCAGCGTGAAGAAGTTGTACTTGGCGAACACCTCGTCGAGCAGCTTGCGCCCGTTGCCCTGCTCTTTCCAGGCGAGGTTCTGGTTGGCGGCCAGGCCGAACGGCACCGCGCAGCTGAACGCGAACACCGGGTCTTTTCCGGTGTAGTAGTAGGCCGCTGTCTCGCCCATCTCGATCGTGTCGTTGGCCAGCGCATCGACGATGCCGAACGGCGGAATCAGCTCGCCGGCCGCGTGCACCGATACCTCGAACTTGCCGCCCGACAGCGCCTTGACGGTCTCGGAGAATTTCACCGCGCAGCCGTGCAGGGTCTCCAGCGACTTCGGAAAACTCGTGGCGAGGCGCCAGCGCACCGCCTCCTGCGCGCGCACCGCGGGTGCCACGCCTGCGGCCAGGATGCCGGCCATACCGGCATTCTTGATCAGGGAACGTCGATCCATCGTGTGGTGCTCCAGTTACCGTTGATGAAGGGTCAGCAACTGCGGATGACCCGGAATCGGCAAAACCATGTCCCGCCAGCAGGACATGCCGGAAGTGTAAACGCGATCGAGACTCCCTGAGGCCGGGCGCCTCCGTTTGGCCGCTCCTCGCCGGCGCCGGGGCGGCCACCGGCATCCGCGCAGGATGCCGACGAAGCCGCCAATCACCGCTTGCGCCGGGGCAGCAGGTCGGTGCACGTGCCTTCGTGCAGCTCGGCCGCCTGGCCGATCGATTCGCCCAGCGTGGGGTGCGGGTGGATCGTGCGGCCGATGTCGGTCGCGTCGGCGCCCATTTCGATCGCCAGCGCGATCTCGCCGATCATGTCGCCCGCGTGCGTGCCGACGATCGCGCCGCCGACGATCCGGTTCGTCTGCTCGTCGAACAGCAGCCGGGTGAATCCCTCGTCGCGACCATTGGCAATCGCGCGCGCCGATGCCGACCACGGGAACACCGCCTTGCCCACCGCCAGCCCCTGCGCGCGCGCCTCCTCCTCGGTGAGCCCCGCCCAGGCGACTTCCGGATCGGTGTAGGCAACCGACGGGATCACCCGCGCGTCGAAGAAGCTCTTCTGCCCGGCCGCCGCTTCGGCGGCGACGTGCCCCTGGTGCACCGCCTTGTGCGCCAGCATCGGCTGGCCGACGATGTCGCCGATCGCGAACACGTGCGCGAGGTTGGTGCGCATCTGCCGGTCGACTGCGATGAAGCCGCGCTCGTCCACATCGATGCCGGCGCGCTCGGCGCCGATCTTGCGGCCATTGGGCGTGCGCCCGACCGCGCTCAGAACGAGGTCGTACAGCTGCGCCTCGGCGGGCGCGCCCTCGCCTTCGAACCAGACGCGGATGCCCTCGGCCGCAGCCTCGGCGCGCGCCGTCTTCGTGCGCAGCATCACGCGGTCGAAGCGCGTCTCGTTGTGCCGCTGCCAGACCTTGACCAGGTCGCGGTCGGCGCCGGTCATCAGCCCGTCGAGCATCTCGACCACGTCGATGCGCGCGCCCAGCGTCGAGTAGACGGTGGCCATCTCCAGGCCGATGATGCCCCCGCCGATCACCAGCATCCGCTTCGGCACCGCTGCGAGCCCGAGCGCCCCGGTGGAATCGACGATGCGCGGATCTTCGGGCAGCAACGGCAGCCGCGCCGCCATCGAGCCCGCGGCGACGATCGCCTGCTCGAAGCGCACCACCTGCTTCTCGCCGGTCTTGTCCTGGCCCGTGCCGGTGGTGAGTTCGACTTCCAGGTGATGCGCGTCGAGGAAGTGTCCGTAGCCGCGCACCACGCGCACCTTGCGCGACTTCGCCATGGCCGCGAGTCCGCCGGTGAGCTTGCCCACCACCGCGGCCTTGTGTGCGCGCAGCCGCTCGAGGTCGATGCGCGGCGCGCCGAATTCGACGCCGGCGCGCGCGACATGGCGCGCCTCGTCGATCACCGAGGCGACGTGCAGCAGCGTCTTCGATGGAATGCAGCCCACGTTCAGGCACACGCCGCCCAGCGTCGCGTAGCGCTCGACGAGCACCGTGTCCAGGCCGAGGTCGGCCGCGCGAAACGCCGCCGAGTAGCCGCCGGGCCCGCCGCCGAGCACCAGCAGGCGGCATTCGATGTCGGGCACCTTCACTTCGATCGTCTGGCTCATGGTCGACTCGCGGCGATGAGGGTTCCAGGGTAGCGGGACTACAGCAGGGCGCGCCGGAAATCGGCGAGCAGCTGCGAAAGGTACACGTTGAAGCGCGCCGCGGCAGCACCGTCGATCACGCGATGATCGTACGACAGCGACAGCGGCAGCATCAGCCGCGGCCTGAAGGCGCTGCCGTCCCAGGCCGGCCGCATCGCCGAGCGGCTCACCCCGAGAATCGCGACTTCCGGCGCGTTGATGATCGGCGTGAACGAGGTGCCGCCGATGCCGCCCAGGCTGGTGATGGTGAAGGTGCCGCCCTGCATCTCCGAGGGCGCGAGCTTGCCCTCGCGCGCCTTCGCGGCGAGCGCCGCGCTCTCGCGGGCCAGCTCCAGCACGCCCTTGCGATCGGCGTCGCGAATCACCGGCACCATCAGCCCGTTGGGCGTGTCGGCCGCGAAGCCGATGTGCCAGTAGCGCTTGAGCACCAGCGACTCGCCGTCCAGCGACGCATTGAACTCGGGGAATTTCTGCAGCGCCGCCACGCAGGCCTTCATCAGGAAGGCCAGCATCGTGACCTTGATGCCCTGCTTCTCGTTCTCGCGATTGAGCTGCAGCCGCAAGGCCTCGAGCTCGGTGATGTCGGCCTCTTCGTGATTGGTGACGTGCGGGATCATCACCCAGTTGCGGTGCAGGTTGGCCGCCGAGATCCGCCGGATGCGTGCGAGCGGCTTCGCCTCGATCGGCCCGAAGCTCGCGAAATCGACCTGCGGCCACGGAATCAGCCCGAGCGCAGCGCCGCCCGCGCCGGGCGCGGCGCCCGCATCGGGCGCACCCGCCTTCGCGACGACTGCCTTGACCCATTCACGCACGTCGTCCTGCAGGATGCGCTGCTTCGGACCCGAGCCGCGCACCAGCGACAGGTCGACGCCCAGTTCGCGTGCGAAGCGTCGCACCGACGGCGACGCGTGCGGCTTGACCACCATTGCGTCGGCGCCGTTGCCCATCAACACGACCGCCGGCGGCGCATGCCGCGCCGGAGCCGGCGGCGCGGGGGGCGCTGCGGCCGCATCGGCAGGCGCGACGTCAGCAGGCGCAGGCGCGGCCTGCTCTGCCGCAGGCTCGGCCTGCGCTCCCGCAGGCTCGGCGGGTGCCGCGGGCGCGGCCGATGCCTCGATCGCGGGCGCTGCCGCCGCTTCGGCCTGCGCCGCGTCGGGCTCGAGCTCGAGCACCGTCGAACCCTTGGACACCTTGTCGCCGATCGCCACCTTCAGCGACTTCACCACGCCGGCCGCCGACGACGGGATCTCCATCGACGCCTTGTCCGACTCCACCGTGATCAGCGACTGCTCCACCGCCACCCGGTCGCCCGGCTGCACCAGTACCTCGATCACCTCGACATCCTTGAAATCACCGATGTCGGGCACCTTCACTTCGATCGTTGCCATGTCGACGTTGCCTCGTGAAGGAGCCGCTCAGGCGTGGTGCGGGTTGGCCTTGGCCGGATCGATCCCGTACTTGCGGATCGCCTCGGCGACTTTCTTCGCCGCGATGGCGCCATCCGCGGCCAGCGACCCGAGCGCCGCGATCGTCACGAAGCGGCGATCGACCTCGAAGTGCTCGCGCAGCCGGTAGCGGAAGTCGGAGCGTCCGAAACCGTCGGTGCCGAGCACGTGATAGCGGCGGCCGTGCGGCAGGAACGGGCGGATCTGGTCGGCGAAGATCTTCATGTAGTCGGTGGACGCGACCACCGGCCCCTGCGTCTTCTCGAACAGCTTCGTGACGTACGGCTGCCTCGGCTTGTCGGTCGGGTGCAGCAGGTTCCAGCGCTCGCAGTCGAGCCCGTCGCGGCGCAGTTCGGTGAAGCTGGTGATGCTCCAGACGTCGCCGGCCACGCCCCAGTCCTGCTCGAGCATCTCCGCCGCGGCGAGCACCTCGCGCAGGATCGTGCCCGAGCCGAGCAGCTGCACCCGGTGCTCGGCCTTCCTCGCGCCGGGCCGCAGCAGATAGCCGCCGCGCACGATGCCCTCCTCGTCGCCCTTGCGCAGCCCCGGATGCGCGTAGTTCTCGTTCATCAGGGTGATGTAGTAGAAGACGTTCTCCTGCTCCTGCACCATGCGCTTCAGGCCGTGGTGGACGATGACCGCCAGCTCGTGCGCGAAGGTCGGGTCGTAGGCAACGCAGTTCGGGATCGCGGAAGCCAGCACGTGACTGTGGCCGTCCTGGTGCTGCAGTCCTTCGCCATTCAGCGTGGTGCGCCCGGCAGTGCCCCCGAGCAGGAAGCCGCGCGCCTGCATGTCGCCGGCGGCCCACGAGAAGTCGCCGAAGCGCTGGAAGCCGAACATCGAGTAATAGGTGTAGAAGGGAATCATGATGCGGTCGTTCGTCGAATACGACGTGGCTGCCGCGAGCCACGAGCAGAACGCTCCGGCCTCGTTGATGCCCTCCTGCAGGATCTGCCCGGCCGCATCCTCGCGGTAGTACATCACCTGATCCTTGTCGACCGGCGTGTACTTCTGCCCTTCGGGCGCGTAGATGCCGAGCTGGCGGAACATGCCTTCCAGACCGAAAGTGCGCGCTTCGTCGGGAATGATCGGCACCACGCGCGGCCCGAGCGTCTTGTCGCGGGTGAGCGCAGTGAGCACGCGCACATAGGCCTGCGTGGTCGAGATCTCGCGTCCCTCGGCCGTGGGCTCGAGCACCGCCTTGAACATCTCGAGCCCGGGCACCGCCAGCGACTCGCTCGCGCGGCGCCGCCGCTGCGGCAGCGAGCCGCCCAGCTCGCGGCGCCGCTCCATCATGTACTTCATCTCCGGGCTTTCCGGATCGGGCATGTAGAACGGGATCTCCTCGAGCCGCTCGTCCGGAATCGGGATGCTGAAGCGGTCGCGGAAAGCGCGAATCGAATCGGTATCGAGCTTCTTCAGCTGGTGCGTCGGGTTCTTCGCTTCGCCGACGTGGCCCAGGCCGTAACCCTTGACCGTCTTGGCGAGAATCACCGTCGGCTGCCCGCGGTGATGCCAGGCGGCGTGAAACGCCGCGTAGACCTTGTGCGGGTCGTGGCCACCGCGGTTCAGGCGCCAGATGTCCTCGTCGGTCATGCGCGAGACCATCTCGAGCAGCTTCGGGTGCTTCCCGAAGAAGTGCTTGCGCACGAACGCGCCGTCGTTGGCCTTGTAGGCCTGGTATTCACCGTCGACCGTTTCCTCCATCACCCGCTGCAGGATGCCGTCCTTGTCGCGCGCGAGCAGCGGATCCCAGTACGAGCCCCAGATCAGCTTGATCACGTTCCAGCCCGCGCCGCGGAACTCGGCCTCGAGTTCCTGGATGATCTTGCCGTTGCCGCGCACCGGACCGTCGAGGCGCTGCAGGTTGCAGTTGACGACGAAGATCAGGTTGTCGAGCTTCTCGCGCGCAGCGAGGCTGATCGCGCCCAGCGATTCGGGCTCGTCCATCTCCCCGTCGCCGCAGAACACCCAGACCTTGCGGTTGCTGGTGTCGGCGATGCCGCGCGCGTGCAGGTACTTCAGGAAACGCGCCTGGTAGATCGACATCAGCGGACCCAGGCCCATCGACACCGTCGCGAACTGCCAGAACTCGGGCATCAGGTTCGGGTGCGGATACGACGACAATCCCTTGCCGCCCACCTCCTGCCGGAAGTGGTCGAGCTGCTCTTCGGTGAGCCGCCCCTCGAGGAACGCACGGCCGTAGAAACCCGGCGCCGAATGTCCCTGGAAATAGACGAGGTCGCCGCCGTGCCCCTCGTGCGGCGCCCGCCAGAAGTGGTTCATGCCCGCGCCGATCATCGTCGCCAGCGACGCGAAGGAGGCCAGGTGGCCGCCGAGGTCGCCGCCGTCGGGCGGATTGTGCCGGTTGGCGCGCACCACCATCGCCATCGCGTTCCAGCGAATGAACGAGCGGATGCGCTCCTCGTAGGCGGCGTTGCCCGGCGAGCGTGCTTCCAGGTGCGCGGGAATCGTATTGACGTACGCGGTGTTCGCCGAGAACGGGATGTAGGCGCCCGAGCGGCGCGCCTTGTCGATCATCCGCTCGAGCAGGAAATGCGCGCGCTCCGGGCCCTCGCGATCGATGACCGCCTCCAGCGCATCGAGCCACTCCTTCGTCTCGATCGAATCGGTGTCCTGAGGATCGTTGGCCGCCATCGGCAGCGTCGGAAGCGCTGACATACGAACTCCTCTTTCCTTCGTTGGATCGTCCCGGTCGATTCTAGGAAGGCCATTCGCAAATGACAAGGAAAATTTTTATATAGAGGAATATATTCTCATATAGTGGTATTTAATCCATGCTCCGGAACGGCGATCCGTGCCGAACGGCCGCAGGGATTCCGGCCGCACTCGGTACACTGCCTGATCGCACCATGAAAACGCCGAACGACCCCTCGACCCGCCGTGCGGAGATGCGCGCCATCCGCTGGCTGTCGCTCACGCACGCGTTCGGCATCGGCCTGTTCGCGCTGCTGATGGCCGCGTTCTTCTGGTACCTGCGCACCGTGGAGATCGACCAGCAGAAGCAGGCGCTGTATCGCGACGTGGCCAGCGCGCAGACCGCGCTGCGCCGCGAACTGCGCGACGACCAGGACGAGGTCGGCCTGTTGGCCGAGGAATGGATCGCCCGGGCGCGCCACGGCCCGGCCGCGGCCTCCAAGGCGACCGAAGACTTCCTCGCCCGCCGCGCATCGGCGGTCTACCTGGTGCTGGTCGACGCCAACGGTCGCGTGACCTGGTCGGGACACGCGCGCGGCGTGGTGCCGATCGCGGCACGCATGCGCGGCGCCGCGATCGCCGACCCGGCCGGAGCCGAGGCGCTCGCCGGGATCCGCCAGCGCCAGCGCCCGGTTTTCACCCGCCCGTTCTCCAGCCCGGCCAGCGACGTGCTGATCGAGCTTCACGCACCGGTTTACGACGACTCCGGCTTCACCGGAGCGGCCATCGTCGGCTACTCGCTGAACCGCATGCTCGGCGGCTCGCTGCTGCAGACGATCCGCGACCGCTACCAGCTGTCGATCGTCGATCGCGACGGCAACAACCTGGTCAGCTCGTCGCTGTTCGAGATCGACCTCGCGCACCTGAGCTACGAGCTGCCGCTCGATCCCCCCGGCCACGGCGTGCGCCTGCGCGCCTTCGCCTACGACATGCAGCCGCACCTGATCGACCGCTCGCTGGTGGTCGCGGTCATCGGCCTGTCGCTGGCGATCCTCGCCACGCTGGTGATGCTCTGGCGTCACGCGCGCCGGCGCCTGTTCGCCGAGTACGAGCGCGACCGCCTGTTCACGCTTTCGCCCGATCCGCTGTGCGTGTTCGAGCTCGACGGCGCGCTGGTGCGCGGCAATCCGGCGTTCGAGACCGTGCTGGGCACGGGCGAGCGGCGCCGGCGCATCGAACGCTGGGTGCACCCGGACGACCGCGTCCAGGTGGCGACCGCGCTCGCGCAGATCGCCGAGCCCGGGGCTTCCTCCGCGAGCTTCGAGGCGCGCTTTCGGGCGCGCGACCCGTCGCGCGCGGCGCTGCCGATCGCCGGCGACGACACCCTGCCTGGCGACACGGGCACCCCGCCCGCCTGGCGCTGGCTGCACTGGTCGTTGCGCCGCGACGCCGATGCCGACGCGCCGCGCCCGCTGCTCTACGCGGTGGCGCGCGACGTCACCGAGCGGCGCAATGCCGAACAGGCGCTGGCGGCCGAGACCGCTTTCCGCCAGGCAATGGAAGACTCGATGCTCACCGGCATGCGCGCTTTCGACATGAACGGACGCATCAGTTACGTGAACCGCGCGTTCTGCCGGATGGTCGGTTTCGAGGGGCACGAACTGGTCGGCTCGCTGCCGCCCTACCCCTACTGGCCGCCGGGCAGCACCGAGGCGAATCGCGAGATCCTGGCGCGCGTGCTGCGCGGCGAAATGCCCGCCAGCGGCTTCGAGGTGAAGGTGCGGCGCAAGGACGGCTCGCTGTTCGACGCACGGATGTACGTTTCTCCGCTGATCGACCGCCAGGGCCACCAGACCGGCTGGATGACCTCGATGACCGACGTCACCGAGCCCAAGCGCATCCGCGAGCAGTTGGCCGCAGCGCACGAGCGCTTCACCACGGTGCTCGACGAGCTCGACGCCGCGGTGTCGGTGGTGGCGCGCCCGCTCGACGGCAGCTCCGATCAGGCCGAGCTGCTGTTCGCCAACCACATGTACCGGCGGCTCTTCGGCGCCGACAGCCGCCGGCACGAATCGCTGCTCGCCGCACGTGACGCCGAGCTTGCCGACGGGCCGAGCGAGATCTTCGACGCCACGCTCGGGCGCTGGTTCGAGGTGCGCAGCCGCCAGATCCGCTGGGTCGACGGCAGCGCGGTCGAGATGCTGGTGGCCACCGACGTCACGCGCCGCCGCGACATCGAGGAGCAGGAGCGCGAGCAGGACCGCAAGCTGCAGCGCACCTCGCGACTGGTGACGATGGGCGAGATGGCTTCTTCGCTCGCGCACGAGCTGAACCAGCCGCTGACCGCGATCGCCAACTACTGCATGGGCCTGTCGGCGCGCATCCGCGCACGCGCGGCCGCCGGCGAGTCGATACCGCCCGACGAGATGCTCGCGCCGCTGGCCAAGACCGCAGCGCAGGCCGCGCGTGCCGGCGAGGTGATCCGGCGCATCCGCAACTTCGTGAAGCGCAGCGAACCCGAGCGGCGGCGCTGCGAAATCGCCGTGATCGTCGCCGACGCGGTCGGTCTGGCCGAGATCGACGCGCGCCGCCTCGGCATCCAGGTGATCACGCAGATGCCCGCGCAGCTGCCGCCGCTTTGTGCCGATCCGATCCTCATCGAGCAGGTGCTGCTGAACCTGCTGAAGAACGGCATCGAGGCGATGCGCGAGGCGCCTGCCGGGCGCCCGCGCGTGGTCACGCTCGCGATCGAACTGGCCGACGGGCACGCCGGGTTCAGCGTCACCGACCACGGCAACGGGCTGCCGCCCGACGCACGCGAACGGCTGTTCGAGCCCTTCTTCACCACCAAGGCCGAAGGCATGGGCATCGGACTGAACATCTGTCGCTCGATCGTCGAGTCGCACAAGGGCCGCCTGTGGGCCGAGAGCCCCGCTGGCGGCGGCTGCAGCTTCCGCTTCACGCTGCCGTTGGCCGCCCGCGTGACCACCGTCGCCGACACTGTCGACACCGCCGACACCGCCTGAACACCTGTGTCATCCTGCATCCCATGAGCACGAGCCGTTCGCCCGACCCCGGGCATCCCGACACCCCGCCGACCGGCAACACCGGCCTGGTCTACGTCGTCGACGACGACGAAGCCGTGCGCGACTCGATGCGCTGGCTGCTCGAAGCCAACGGCTTCCGGGTGAGCAGCTTCGCCAGCGCCGAGGAGTTCCTCGCCCGCCTGCCCGACCCCGAGCCGATCGCCTGCCTGCTGCTCGACGTGCGCATGCCCGGCATGTCGGGGCTGGAGCTGCACGAGGAACTGGTGCGCCGCGGCTCGGCGCTGCCGCTGATCTTCATCACCGGCCACGGCGACGTGCCGATGGCGGTGTCGCGCATGAAGAAAGGCGCGCACGACTTCCTCGAAAAGCCGTTCAGCGACGCCCAGCTGCGCCAGCTGGTCAACGAGTGCCTCGCCCGCGCGGCGGCCGCGCAGCGCGAGCTGCGCGACGACCGCGACGCCAGCGAGCGCATCGAGCGGCTCACCGGGCGCGAGCGCCAGGTGCTCGACCTGATCGTGGCCGGCCGCCTGAACAAGCAGATTGCCGACGACCTCGGCATCAGCATCAAGACGGTCGAGGCGCACCGCGCCAACATCATGGACAAGCTCGGCGCGCGCACCATGGCCGACCTGATGCGCATTGCGCTCAGGGCCGGCGCTTCGCGCGCGGACTGACCGGCTCGTAGCCCGGCACGTCGCGGGCGCGCACGCGCAGCGCGCGCAACAGCGCCTGCACCGCGGGCGCGGCGGCGAGCGTGCGCGCACCGCAGAGGTAGTAGAGCTCGGTGCCCACCGGCACGAACGAGAGATCGAGCTGCGCGGCGGCCGCGCGCAGGCCGAAGCCCGCATCGGCCGCGCCGGCGGCCACCGCCGCCGCCACTGCGAAGTGCGTGAACTCCTCGCGCTCGTAGCCGCGGATCTGCCGCGGGCCCAGGCCGCGTTCGGCGATCAGCCGATCGAACCACGCTCGCGTGCCCGCGCCGCGCTGGCGGTTCACGAAGCGCAGCCCGGTGCGCGCGAGGTCGGCCACGTCGCGCACCCTGAGCGGGTTGCCGCGCGCGACGATGAGGCCCTGCTCGCGCCGCATCACCGGTTCGACGAAGAGCTGCGCATCGTGAAACGGCGCCGGGCGCAGCCGCCGCGGCGGCAACGGCTCTGGCAGGTGAAACCCGGCCAGATCGGCCTCGCCGCGCGCCAGCGCAGCCAGTGCGTGCTCGGAACCGACGAAGCGCATGCCGATGCCGCCGGCCTCGTCGGCCGAGAGCGCCTCCTGCAGCAGCAGGTCGTGGCTCGCGGCCAGCCTGAGCGGCGCTTGCACCGCCCCCCGGTGCAGCGACTCGAGCGCCGCGCCGATGACGCGCGCCGGATCGGCGAGCCGCCGCGCCGCCTCGCGCTCGAAGCGTTCGCCGGCGGCCGCCAGCGCCGCGCCGGCGGTCGTGAGGCGGCTGCCGTGGCCCTTGACCCGCTCGACCAGCGGCACGCCGAGCAGCCGTTCGGCGTGCACCAGCTTGCCCCAGGCGCTGCGGTAGGAGACGCCGAGCGCAGCGGCGGCCGCGCCGACCCGCGGGTTCGACTGCAGTTGGCGCAGCAGCCGTGCGAGACCCGAAACGTCGACCAATTCGTCGCCCACCTGCAGTTCGACGCCGTGCGAGACCTTCAGCATTCGCGCTCCGTATATGCAATCGATTGCCGATTGAATGATACCGCCGCCCCGCTGCCTATACTGCGCCCGTGCTGACCCAGATGCTGGCGCAGGCAATCGGCCTGCTGCAGAATTTCGAAAGCGACGTCGTCGAGATCGTCGCACTGTCGCTGCGCGTGAGCCTCACCGCGGTGGCGCTCGCCACCCTGATCGGCTTGCCGCTCGGCGCGCTGGTCGCAGTGGCGCGCTTTCCGGGCCGCGGCGCGGCAGTGGTCGTGCTGAACAGCTTCATGGGACTGCCGCCGGTGATCGTCGGCGTCGCGGTCTACCTGCTGCTCTCGCGCAGCGGCCCGCTCGGCCCGCTCGGCCTGCTGTTCACCCCGTCGGCGATGATCGTCGCGCAGACCTGCCTCACGCTGCCGCTGATCGCCGCGCTGGCGCGCCAGACCGTCGAGGACGCCTGGCGCCAGCACGGCGAGACGCTGCGCTCGCTGCGCGTGCCGATGGTCGCGCGCGTGCGCATCCTGCTCTGGGATTGCCGCTTCTCGCTGGTGGCCGTGCTGCTCGCCGGACTGGGGCGCGCGCTCTCCGAAGTGGGCGCGGTCATGATCGTCGGCGGCAACATCGATCGCGCGACGCGCGTGATGACCACCGCGATCGCGCTCGAAATCAGCAAGGGCGACCTGGCGCTGTCGATCGCGCTTGGCATCGTGCTGATGACGCTCGTGTTCGCGCTCAACATCCTCGCCAGCGGCGTGCGCGCCGCGGCGATGCTGCGCCATGGCCACTGAGCCGCTGCTCAGCCTGCGCGCGGTGTCGTTACGCCCCAACGGGCGCACGGTGCTCGACGCGGTCGGCTTCGAGTGGAACGAGGAGGTGCGCGTGTGCGCGCTCATCGGCCCGAACGGCTCGGGCAAGTCGGTGCTGCTGCGCACCGCTCACGGCCTGCTCGAACCCGACGAAGGCGAAGTGCGCTTCGAGGGCCGCCCGCCCCCCGGCGACGGGCTCGCCTTCGAGGGGCAGGCGCTCGTCTTCCAGCACCCGTCGCTCTTTCGCGGCACCGTGCTCGAGAACCTGCTGCTGGTGCCCGATCCGCCGGGCCGCCCGCGAAGCGAGCGGCGCGAGCGCGCGCTCGGCATGCTCGATCGCGTGGGGCTGCGCCCGCTCGCCGGCGCGCCCGCGCTGAAGCTCTCGGGCGGCGAGCGCCAGCGGCTGGCGCTCGCACGCGCCTGGCTCACCGAGCCACGCCTGATGCTGCTCGACGAGCCCACCGCGAGCCTCGATCCATCGGCCACCGAACAGGTCGAGCAGCTGATCGGCGACATCCGCGCCAGCGGCTGCCGCGTGCTGCTCGTCTCGCACAACCTGGGCCAGGCCGCGCGGCTGGCCGACGAGGTGGTCTTCATCCACCAGGGGCGGCTGCTCGAGCGCCAGCGTGCGGCCGCCTTCTTCGACTGCCCTCGCACCAGCGAGGCGCGCCACTTCCTTCAAGGAGCCCTGCCATGGCAACTGACCACCGCCTGATCGCGCCAGCAAGGAGGCGCCTTGCCGCGCTCGCCGGCACGATGCTGCTCGCCGCCGGCCTGGCCGCCGCCGGCACCGCACAGGCACAGACCTCGATCACCGTCGCGTCGACCACCTCGACCGAGCAGTCGGGACTGTTCAGACACCTGCTTCCGGCCTTCGAGAACAAGACCGGCATCCAGGTGAAGGTGGTCGCGGTGGGCACCGGCCAGGCACTCGACATCGCCCGGCGCGGCGACGCCGACGTGGTCTTCGTGCACGACCCGAAAGCCGAGGAGAAATTCATCGCCGAGGGCGCAGGCGTGAAGCGCTTCGAGGTGATGTACAACGACTTCGTGCTGGTCGGCCCGAAGAGCGACCCCGCGAAGGTCGCCGGCGGCAAGGACATCCTCGAGGCGTTGCGCCGCGTCGCGGCCGCCGGCGCCCCGTTCGCGTCGCGCGCCGACCGCAGCGGCACGCACGCAGCCGAGTTGCGCTACTGGCAGGACGCCGGTGTCGATCTCGCCGCGGGCAAGGGCAAGTGGTACAAGGAAACCGGCTCGGGCATGGGCCCCACGCTGAACACCGCCGCCGGCCTGAACGCCTACGCGCTCACCGACCGCGGCACCTGGCTGTCGTTCAGGAACCGCGGCGAACTGGCGATCCTGGTCGAGGGCGACAAGCGCCTGTTCAACCAGTACGGCGTGGCGCTGGTGAACCCCGCGAAGCACCCGCAGGTGAAGAAGGAAGCCGGCCAGAAGTTCATCGACTGGCTGATCTCCGATGAAGGCCAGGCGACGATCGCCGGCTACAAGGTGAACGGCGAGCAGCTGTTCTTCCCGAACGCGGCGCGCTGACGACGAACCGCGCGTGCTATACTACGCGGCTTAGCGCCCGTAGCTCAGTTGGATAGAGTACCTGGCTACGAACCAGGGGGTCGTGGGTTCGAATCCTGCCGGGCGCGCCACAAGAACTGCTTTCGGATCAAGCGCTTGCCTGAAGTTCCAGGGCAGGCGTTTTTTTCTTCAGCAGCACCGCTTCGGGAGTTTTCCGGGACCCCTCCCCGCACACGCGCTCAGCCACCTCGATCAGATTCGAGAGTTCGCCCGCCGAATCGCATGGTCTCGATGCGGCTTGGCGGCAGACCGCAGACGGCAAAGGCGGCCGAGGTGCCGACCTTCAGCTCGCTGTGCACAGGAACCACGCATCCGCACTCACCGCGCCGCATGACGAGGTGGCTACCGCTTTGGCGAACCTTCGAGAAGCCCAAACGTTCGAGCGCTCGCACCGCCTCCGCGCCGGATACGCGGGGCAGCTTAGGCATGCACTGGCACGGTGAAGGTCGTGATCACGGGGTGGCCCACCTTGTGCAGCGGGAACTCGGACAGATACAGGGCTGTGGCCTCGCGCAGATTGGCCACAGCCTCCTCGATGGTTTCCCCTTGCGTGGTGGTCCCGGTCTCGGGATTCAGAGCAACGAAGCCGCCTTCTTCAGCGGACGTGAGCACGGCGGTGAGTTCCATTATGGCGCTCCAAAAAAAGGGGCTGATCGGATTGTCGCCCGACTCGAGGCAAGACGCCCAGCGTGATTTGGTTCGTAACGCACGGCTGGACGAGGTAGTCAGGCGGCTTCAGCCACGGAGGCGATGGTCAAGCTGCCCCCGTTCCACGATGCACTGTCGGCAGCGTCGAGATCGTGGACTACCACTGAAAGAAATTCGAAGATGGCGCGTACAGCAATTCACCCCGGCGAAATCCTCGCCGAAGTGCTCGAGGAACTCGGCGTCAGCCCAACCGAGCTGTCGCGGCAGATCCGCGTCCCGGCCAACCGCATCAGCCAGATCATCAACGGCAAGCGCGCCATCACGGGCGACACGGCCTTGCGGCTCGCGCACCGGTGAGCAGCAACTGCAGGTAGCGCCCGGATGACGCCGAGCTCGAGATGCAGCGGAAGGTACTCGAACCGCCCTACCCGATGCCGGTCGAGCGGCGCGCGAACCCCTGGGAGGACCTGCCCGATGCGCGGTACGAGGCGCCGTGCCTCCCGCCGTAGAGCTTCTTCCAGCGGCTGAAGGTCTGCGCCGAGATTCCGAGCCGTCCGATCAACTCGGCCTCGGGCGTCCCGCTCTCGGCCTGGCGCAGGGCTGCCAAGATCTGCTCGATCGAGAAGCTGCGCCTCGTCACGTCGAACCACATACGCGTGCCTGCACTCGCCGATCAGCGCGAACCCGATCGCGACAGCACGAAGACCAGCCAGAACACGGCAAGCAGGATGTAGAGATTCCAGTCGGCTCCGTTCATCGCCAGCCCCTCCTCGCCCGGACGCGACCGGGTGTCGCCCAAGATGCGCCGTTCGGCGGATGAGCGGTATGAACTACGTCACCGCGCGCCGGCCGGGTCGATCCGGCGTTTCGCGCCGATGCCTGAGGCAAAATGACCAGAATGACCGCTCCGCAATCGAACCGGCCCTCATGCCCACGGTTTCCCGATCCGCGATCCACGCGGCCCTGATCCGCGCCTACCGCGAGACGCACTACGAGGTCCACGGTGCCGCGCCGTTCTGCGTTCGGGTGGACGAGCGCAGCGCGGCGCTGGCCGAAGCGCACGCACGCTTCGAGGCGGACTGCAGCGTCTTCGTGACGGCCTGCAATCCGTTCAGCGAAGACGTGGGCGCCGCGTCGAACGAACGACGTCACGCGGCGTTCGGGCTCGAACTCGTGCGCCGCGGCTTGCCCCACCTAGAAGGCATCGGCCGGCACCCGTCCAGCCAGTGGCCGGGCGAGCCCCACTACCTGGTGTTCGGACTCGCGCTCGAGGACGCCAGGAGCCTCGCGCGAGCCTGGGAGCAGAACGCCATCGTCTGGAGCGGCGCCGACGCGGTGCCGCGCCTGATCCTGCTGCGCTGAGGGGCCGAGCGTCGAGTTGCCGCGACGGGGTGAATCCCGCCGTGCGCGGCGTCACGAGCGCGCGTCATCGTCCGCGTCGTCGACCTGCGCCGCCTTGCCGACGGTGGGCACCGGGCCTTCCTGCCAGTGCTGCGCGAGCTGGCGCACGCCCGCATCGCTGGGGCTCTGGAAGGCGCGCAGGCCGAACTCGGGCAGGATCGCCATCAGGTGGTCGAAGATGTCGCTCTGGATCGCTTCGTACTCGAGCCAGGCCGTGGTGCCGGTGAAGCAGTAGACCTCGAGCGGCACGCCCTGCGCAGTGGGCTGGAGCTGGCGCACCATCTGCGTCATGCCCGGATGAATGCCCGGATGGGCACGTAGGTAGGCGGCCACGTATGCCCGGAAGGTGCCGATGTTGGTCAGGCGCCGCTGATTGGCGGGCACTCGGGCCAGCGTCTCGCCCAGTTCGCGCTCCTGCATCAGGCGCGAGGCGCGCACCGCCTCGCTCTTTTCCCGCAGGTACTGCGCGATCAGCGCGATGCGGCCCAGGTTGTCGATCTCCTCGTCGCTCAGGAAATGGATGCTGCCCGCATCGAGCATCAGCGCGCGCTTGATGCGCCGCCCGCCTGCCTCGTTCATCCCGCGCCAGTTCTTGAAGCTCTCGGTCATCAGGCGCCAGGTGGGCACGGTGACGATCGTCTTGTCCCAGTTCTGCACCTTCACGGTGTTCAGCGCGATGTCGATCACCGAACCGTCCACGCCGGCCTGGGGCATCTCCATCCAGTCGCCGACGCGCAGCATGTCGTTGCGCTCGATCAGCAGTCCCGCGACGAACGACTTGATCGTGTCCTGGAACACCAGCATCAGCACTGCCGACAGGGCTCCGAAACCCGACAGCACGATCAGCGGCGACCTGTCGGACAGCGCGGCGATCATGATGATGGTGGCCGCGATCGCGACCACCAGTTGGCCGAGCTGCACCCACACCGTGATCGAGCGCGCGCGCGTGGTGCCCTCGCGCAGCGCCTGCTCGCCCTGCACCTCCAGCGTGACGTCGAGCATCTTGAACAGCAGTCGCGCCACGCACAGCACGGTGAGCGCCGCCGCGACGTTGGCGATCACGGTCGCGGGTCGGGGCGCAAGCTCGGGCACGAAGCGCACGCCGATCTGCACCACCACCGTCGGCACGATCTGCGCCGCCCGGCGCAGCACTTCCGGGTGCAGCATCACCGCGGCCAGGCGCGACTCGGCGAGCATTCCCAGCCGCGCCAGGCCGCGTGTCAGCAATACCCGGGCAAGCCACTGCAGCAGTGCCGACAGCAGCCCCAGCACCGCGAGCCCGAGCACCGCCTGCACCCAGGGCGTATCGAAAGAGATGGACGACACCTTCGATTCCTTCAGTTTCTCCGACCGTCGGGCACCGCATCGGGCCCTGCACGCGAAATCCGGTTCAGCCGAGCGTACACGGAACCCATCACCACGCCGTACGCGAGCAGCATCGCGAGCGAAAACAGGCCCGGCATCACGCCCGGTCCGGCGCGGGTGGCGAACGGACCGAGACCGACCAGCGGAAAGAACACCGTGCCCATCACCAGCCATCCGATCAGCCCGAACGCCAGACCCTTGGCCGCGCCGTGCCTGCCCGGAAGAAATCGGTAAATGCGTGCGAACAGGAACCCCATAAGCGTCGCGCCGTTGAGGAACGAGAGCGCCCAGGGCACCGACGGACCGACCGAAGCGCCGATCCAGTTGCCGAGCGCAGCCTGCAGGCTCTCGTAGGGCTGGAACGCCGGCAGCAGTCCGGTGCGCGCCTTCAGGTACATCAGCGACGAATGGGCAAGCGTGCCGCACGAGCCCGCGACGACGGCCTTCCAGGGCCAGGACCCCTGCAACTGCCTGCGACACGCCTGCAGCCGCCCCGGGCCCGTCGCGCAGGCGCGCAGCACGCGGCCGATGATGCCTGTCATAATCCGGTACCTTCCGACCCTGACTTCCCGAGCAAAGGAGACCCCATGAAACGTGGCATCCGCGGATTGATGGTAGCGGCAGCGATCGGCTTCGGTCTGAGCGGCGCTGCCCATGCGCAGCAGTTCATCAACGTGCTCACCGGCGGCACCAGCGGCGTCTACTACCCGCTCGGCGTCGGGCTGTCGCAGATCTACAGCAAGGCCATCCCGGAAGCCAAGTCGTCGGTGCAGTCGACCAAGGCCTCGGTCGAGAACCTGAACCTGCTGCAGGCCGGCCGCGGCGAGATCGCCTTCACGCTGGGCGACGCGCTCTCCGACGCCTGGAAGGGCAACACCGAAGTCGGCTTCAAGGCCCCGCTGGACAAGCTGCGCGGCATCGCGGCCATCTATCCCAACTACATCCAGATCATCGCGAGCGCCCAGTCGGGCATCAAGACCCTCGCCGACCTCAAGGGCAAGCGCGTCTCGGTCGGTGCGCCGCGCTCGGGCACCGAACTCAATGCGCGCGCGGTCTTCAAGGCGGCCGGCCTGTCGTACCAGGATCTCGGCAAGGTCGAGTACCTGCCGTTCGGCGAGTCGGTCGAACTCATCAAGAACCGCCAGCTCGACGCCACCCTGCAGTCGGCCGGCCTCGGCGTCGCGTCGATCCGCGACCTCGCCACCTCGGTGAAGATCGTCGTCGTCCCGGTGCCGGCCGACGTGATCGCGAAGATCGGAGACCCCGCCTACCAGGCGATGACGATTCCCGCCGGCACCTATGAAGGCCAGGACGCCGACGTGCCGACGACCGCGGTCAACAACTTCCTGGTCAGCCACAGCGGCGTCTCCGACGAGATCGCCTACAAGATGACCAAGGCGCTGTTCGAGCATCTCGACCAGATGGTCTCGGCGCACTCGGCCGCGAAGAGCATCAAGCTCGACAAGGCGCTGGCCGGCATGCCGCTGCCGCTGCACCCGGGCGCCGAGAAGTTCTACCGCGAAAAAGGCATCCTCAAGTAAGCGCCACCGGGTCGGGCCGGCCATCGTGCCCGCCCGCCCTCGTCGTCGCGGCACGCACATCCGCCGCATCCATCCCCGCCCGTGTCTCGAGACCTCCGTATGGCCGAGCAGAACGACAGCGCGTCCGCCGGGATCGCCAGTCCCGTCCTCGACGATCCGCACAACGTCTTCGGGCCCCGCTCGCCGGCTGCGACCCGGGCGATCTTCTGGATCGCGGTCGCCTTTTCCGCATACCAGGTCTACACCGCAGCCTGCGCGCCGCTGTCGAGCATCGTCATGCGCGCGCTGCACGTGGGCTTCCTGCTGCTGCTCACCTTCGCGGCGCTGCCCACGCTGAGCCGCGGCCCGAAGGGCCGCCACTGGCCCGGCTGGACGCTCGCGATCGTCGGCTTCGGCCTGAGCTTCTACCAGTGGATCTTCGAGCAGGAACTGATCATGCGCTCGGGCGAGCTCACCACCGCCGATCTCTGGGTGGGCATCGCGATGCTGGCGCTGGTGTTCGAGGCGACCCGCCGCGTGATGGGCCCGGCGCTGCCGATCATCTGCGGGCTGTTTCTCGCCTACGCCCTGTTCGGCCAGTACCTGCCCGGCGGATTCGGGCACCGCGGCTACGGGCTCGACCAGGTCATCAACCAGATGTCGTTCGGCACCGAGGGCATCTACGGCATCCCGACCTACGTCTCGTCGACCTACATCTTCCTGTTCATCCTGTTCGGAACCTTTCTCGAGCAGGCGGGCATGATCCGGCTGTTCACCGATTTCTCGCTCGGCACCGTCGGGCACACCCGCGGCGGACCTGCCAAGGTGTCGGTCGTGGCATCGGGCCTGATGGGCACGATCAACGGCTCCGGGGTGGCCAACGTGGTCACCACCGGGCAGTTCACGATTCCGCTGATGAAGCGCTTCGGCTTCAGTTCGGCCTTCGCCGGCGGCGTGGAAGCCACCTCGAGCATGGGCGGGCAGATCATGCCGCCGGTGATGGGGGCGGTCGCCTTCATCATGGCCGAGACGATCGGGGTTCCGTACGTCGAAGTCGTCAAGGCCGCGGTGATTCCCGCCTTTCTCTATTTCGCCACCGCCTTCTGGATGGTGCACCTGGAAGCCGGCCGCCTCAGCCTGATGGGCATGCGCAGGGAAGACTGCCCCGACCCCTGGGCAGCGGTGCGCGAGAAGTGGTACCTGATCCTGCCGCTGGCCACGCTGGTGTGGCTGCTCTTCGCAGGCTACACGCCGCTTTTCTCGGGCACGGTGGGGCTGGCCGCCACCGTCATCCTGATCTTCGGCGCAGCCGCCATTTCCGGTGCCTCGAGCACGACGCTGCGCGTCGTCTTCTGGATCGGCCTCGGCCTCGTCTCCTCGTCGTTCCTGCGCTGGGGCATCACCGCGGCGTTCCTCGTCATCGCCGCGTTGATCGCGGTCAATTTCTTCGTGCGCGGGGGCCGCGACGCGCTGCGCCTTTCGCTCGACGGCATGGCCGAGGGCGCGAAGAACGCGCTGTCGGTGGGCGTGGCCTGCGCGCTGGTCGGCGTGATCATCGGCGTCATGACCCTCACCGGCGCCGCCACGGCGTTCGGCGGCTACGTGATCGCGCTGGGCGAGCACAGCCTGTTCCTGTCGCTCGTGCTCACCATGCTCACCTGCCTGGTGCTCGGCATGGGAATCCCGACGATTCCGAACTACATCATCACCAGTTCACTCGCCGCGCCCGCGCTGCTCGAAATGGGCGTGCCGCTGATCGTCTCGCACATGTTCGTCTTCTACTTCGGCATCATGGCCGACCTCACGCCACCGGTGGCGCTGGCTGCCTTCGCAGCTTCGCCGATCGCCCGGGAATCGGGGCTGAAGATCGGCATGCAGGCAATGCGGATCGCGATCGCCGGCTTCGTGGTGCCCTACATGGCGGTCTATGCGCCGGCCCTGATGATGCAGTCGGGCACCCTGCTCGACACCGCCTACCTGATCTTCAAGGCCCTGCTCGCGATCGGGCTCTGGGGTGCGGCCACCGTCGGCTACCTGCAGATCCGCATGACCTGGTACGAGCGCCTGCTTTCGGTCACCGGCGCATTCCTGCTGGTCGTGGCCACCGCGAGCACCGACGAACTCGGCTTTGCGATCTGCGTGCTGATCGGCTTCATCCACTGGCGGCGGCAACGACGGGCGCGATGAGCGTCGGCCTGTGCCTGGCCGTGGCGACTTCGATCGTCGCGGCATTGCCGGTCGAGCGCTTCACGCTCTCGTGGACCCACTCGATCGAAAAGGTGGCCTGGGAAGAAGACTGGCGCATCGATCCGGATCGCCGCAGCCTCGTGCTGGTCGAATCGCGCGTGCGCGGTTCGGGCGCGGGCATGGAACCGCCCCAGGGAGCCGTGCTGCGCAACGGGACATGGCACGCGCCGGGCGGGCTCGAAGTTCCCCGGCTGCGGCTTGCGCTCTCCGACTTCACCGACGACTGGCAACTGTGCACCAGCGACGGTTGCCGGCCCTTGCGTCAGCGTGCCGGCATCGACACCGGAACGGTGGAACTGTTCGCCTGCCCGGTGCGCTGAGATTGCGGACGCGCGAGCAGCACCGCGAACCATTCGCGCTCGTCGGTCCAGTGCGCCTGCAGCGCGAAGCCGGCATCGGCGAGCAGCGCCGTGAAGTCGCCGAGCCGGTACTTGTACGAATTCTCGGTGTGAATGCGCTCGCCGGCGGCGAAACGACGCTCGCCGCCCGGCCAGCTCACGCGCAGCGCACGGCGGGCCTCCAGGTGCATCTCGATGCGCCCGTGCGCCGGCTCGAAATACGCGACGTGGCGCCAGTCGGCCAGCGCGAAGTCGGTACCCGCGATGCAATTGGCCCTGCGCAGCACGTTGAGGTTGAACGCGGCGGTCACGCCGAGCGGATCGTCGTAGGCGGCCTGCAGCGTGGCCGGGTCCTTCAGCAGGTCGATGCCGATCAGCAGCCCGCCGGTCTCGTCGAGCGCGGCGCGCAACCCGGCCAGGAAGCGCCGCGCCTCGTCGGGCGTGAAGTTGCCGATCGATGAACCCGGATAGAAGAACAGCCGCCCCTCGCGCGCAAGGCGTGCGGGCAGCACCAGCGGCCGCGCCAGGTCGGCACCGACCGCAGTCATCACGATCTGCGGAAAGCGCCGCTGCAGCGCTTCGAGCGAGCGCTGCAGGTAGTCGACCGAGATGTCGAGCGCCACGTACTCGCGTGGACGCAGCACCGGAAACAGGCTGGCCGCCTTCTCGCCGTTGCCCGCCCCGAGGTCGATCAGCGTGCAGCCGGCGCGCCCGAAGGCTGCCCCGATCTCGCGCTCGTGCGCGCGAAGGATCGCGCGTTCGGTGCGCGTCGGATAGTACTCGTCGAGTTCGGTGATCGCGTCGAAGAGCGCCGAACCCAGCGAGTCGTAGAAGTATTTCGGCGCAATCCGGGCCTGCGGCGCGCACAGACCCGCGAGCAGCGCGTCGCGCTCGGCGCGCTGCGAGTCGTGCGCGTCCGGCGAGCCGTCGGTGCCGCACCGCCCGGCCCCGCTCCGCTGCGCCTGTGCCGGCTCCATGCCGATCGGGCCCGGGCCGGTCGGCTCGATTCGGGTCGGCATCGTGCCCCTCCCCGTTGGCTGGCAAATCGTCATGCTACGCCCGGTGCCCGCTGCGGCGAGCTGTCTCAACAGGCCGGGGGTCGACGCGATGCCGATCGCCCGCCGCGTTTCGGCCGCGATGCCGTGGCGCAGCGCCGCTTCACCCCAACGCGATCCGTCGGATCGCAGGAACAACCAGGCCTCGCGATTCGGCAGCAGCGCCGCGTGGCAGTGGTCGAGGTAGTCGTCGACGATCGCTTTCGCCGGCCCGACGATCGCGCTTTCGGGCGCTGCCGCCGCATCGCCGGCCACGAGCGACATCGGACCGTGCCGCCCGGAGGGCCGGCGCAATTCGTGCCCCAGCCTCAGGCTGGCCAGTTGCCCGAGGCGCAGCGGCGCCGCGAGCAACAGCGCGATGGCCACCGCGAGCTGCGCCTTGCGCACCGCCTGCGGCTGCAGCGAGCGCCCGCCGGCCGCCTCCGCGAACAGGCGCTCGGGCAGCGTCCGCAGTGCAGCGAGCGTCGCCGGATCGGCGAAGCGCTCGAGCGCCAGGCGATCGCTCCCGGCCCGCCGGGGCGCGGCACCCCCGCCGAGGCGGCGCTTGTAGTGCCCCAGCTGGTCGAGTTGCGATGCCGGCGCCTTCACCCACTGGCGGGCAACGCCGAACAGCGTGACCGCGAGCCCGCGCGCGAACGTACCCGCCTGCCGCTCGCCACCCGGCCCGAGGTATTCGCCCAGCAGCAGCTTGAAGTTGACCGGCTCGACCAGCGTCGCGAGGCTGATCACCCGGCGCGGGTAGCCGAGCCGGCGCGCCAGCGCCGAGGCCGCCAGCCGCAGGTGCTCACCGCGCAGGCGCACCGTGGACGGCGAGAGGCTGCGGGACGAACCGTCGCGGGAAAGCCGCCCCGAGTGCGCCGCCCAGGCTAGGTAGCGCTCGAGGTCGCGCCGGAAAGTGACCGGAAACGCGTCGAGGGGCAGCTGTGGCGGGCGCGCAGGGCGAACGGGCGTAGCGAGCCGCAGCTGCGGCCAGCCCGCGACCAGCCCCGCCGCCTCGTTCCAGCACTCGGCTGCCTGCCGGCGAAACGCCCGCGCGCGCGCTTCTCCCGCATCCGCCGCGAGGCGCCCGGCGATCGCCTCGAGCAGCGCGTCCGACACCCGCTGCGGCTCGACGCCGGCCGCCGACGCCTCGCGAATCAGCCGCGACAGCCCGTAGCGCAGCCGCCGCGTGGGCAGCCGCTCGCGCAGCGCCGCCCAGTGCGGCGCGAGCGCAGTGCCGCGGGGCGGCGGACCGGCCTCGCCGCGATGCAGCGCAATCGCCCGCCTCACGCGCCAGCGTATGTTGGCGACCGTCTTGTCGGCGCGGCCCCGGGCCGGCTTCGGCACCCTGGCCAGCCGGCGATCGAGCTCGGCCGCGTCGGCCGGCGTCGCGGCCGCGTCGCTGCCGAGCATTGCGCACAGCGCACGGATCGCCGCCCGGCAGTCGCGCCGATCACGCGCGGCGAGCCCGGAGCCGCCCTCGATCCAGGCCTGAAGGTCGGCGAGGCTGACTGCGGGTGCATCGGCCTGGCCGGCGGTCGGTTGGGGAGAATCGGTGGAACGCATGCCTGGCATGGCCGCACCCGGATCGTTCAGTTGTCGCTTCGGTCACCCAGGCTTCGAGAATACTCCGTCCATATACGACGGACAATTATTCGAATCAATTCCCGACAACGCATGCCCGAGCAGCCCGCTGGATGGTCCTCGTCGACAGGAGCGAGGAGGCGGCACCGCCCCGGCACCGCCAGGCACCGGCCGCCGGGGCCCGCCTACCCGCCCATCATCTGGCTGGGCAGCCAGGTGGCGAGCTCCGGCACGAAGGCCAGCAGCACCATGGTGAGCAGCATGATCACGACGAACGGCATCGCGCCCAGGAGCACGGTCGCAAGCGGCACCTGTGGCGCAACCCCCCTGAGCACGTACAGGTTCAGCCCTACCGGAGGGGTGATCAGACCGACCTCGAGGTTGATCGTCAGGATCACCGCGAACCAGATCAGGTCGAAATTGTTGGCCTCCAGCACCGGAGTGAGGATCGGCATCACCATCACGATGATCGCCACCGGCGGCAGGAAGCAGCCGGCGAGCAGCAGGAACGCGTTGATCGCCAGCATCAGCACCCAGCGATTCAGGCCCAGGTCGACCATCGCCTGCGCGGCGGTCTGCGTCACGTAGAGCAGCGACATCATGTACGAGAAGATCGCCGCCGCGCCGATGATCATCAGGATCATCGTCGACTCGCGCACCGTCTCGCTCATGATCCGCCAGAGGTCCTGTGCGCGCCAGGCGCGGTAGATCGCGACGACCAGGATCATCGCGAGCACCGCCGAGATCGCCGCCACCTCCGACGGCGTCGCGAGGCCTCCGTACATCGCGTAGGCGATCGCGACGATGATCGCGATGAACGGCGAGACGCGCCCGAGCCCGTGCATCTTCTGCGCCAGCGTGTAGCGGGCGGCTTCGGTTTCGATCCCGCGGCGCGACAGCAGCGTGGCCAGCCAGGCGTAGAGGGAGAAGAACACGACCAGCAGAACGCCCGGCACGATGCCGGCCAGGAACAGCCGCCCGATCGAGGTTTCGGTCGCCAGCCCGTAGAGAATCATCGTGATCGACGGCGGGATCAGGATGCCCAGCGTGCCGCCTGCGCAGATCGAGCCGGTGGCCAGCGCCGGCGACACGCCGCGGCGCAGCATCTCGGGAACGCCGGCCTTGCCGATCGCCGCCGCGGTTGCCGGGCTCGAGCCGCAGATCGCCGAGAACACGCCGCAGGCGAGGATGTTCGCGATCACCAGCCCGCCAGGCACGCGCGCCAGCCAGCGATGCAGCGACTCGTAGATGTCGCGGCCCGCCGCCGACGATCCGATCGCGGCACCCAGCAGCACGAACAGCGGGATCGTCAGCAGCGCGAACGACGCCAGCTCGTCCATCATCACGATCGGTACGTTCGCGATGCTGCCGAATCCCTGGAACGCCACGAGAAAGCCCAGCGAGACCAGCGTCAGCCCCCAGGCGATCGACAGGCCCGAGAACAGCACGAAGAGCGTGATCACCAGGATCAGCAGGCCGACCTGCATCTCAGTCATGCGCGAGGCTCTCCGGCGCAGGCGAGCGCATCAGCTCGACCAGGTATTGCAGCGCGGTCAGGCCGAGCCCGACCGGCATCGTCAGGTACAGCGGCCACTTGTGCGGCGCCCAGGTGCTCTCGCTGCGCTCGCCACGCAGGAACGACTCCCAGGCGAGCTCGCCGCCCAGCACCGCCAGGTACAGGCAGACCAGCATGCCGACGATCGCCACGATGGTGGCCAGGCGCCTGCGGTGGCGCTGCGGCAGATAGTGCGACAGCAGGTCGACCCCGACGTGGCCGTTGGTGCGCAGCGTGTACGGCGAGGCGAGGAACAGCGACGCCACCATCATGTAGACCGAGAACTCGATCTCCCAGAAAGTGGAGTTGCCCAGCGCCCGGTAGATCACGCTCCAGGTGATGACGACCGAGGCGGCTGCCAGCAGCACCGCCGCGACGACCGCCAGCAGGTCGCCGAGGCGGTCGACCGCCCGGATGAAAGCGCGCATGCGCCGCTTACTTGACCTGCAGCAGCGCGTCCATCAGGTCCTTGGCCTCGGGCGAGATCGCGGCGAACTCCTTCCAGGAGGTCTCCTTCGCCAGTGCGAGCCATTCGTCGAACTCGGCTTTGGTCATCTGGTGCACCTTGCCGCCGGCCTTGCGATAGGCCTCGGCCATCTTCTCGCCGGCCTCGCGCTGCAGCTTCAGGAAGTACTCGTCGGACTTGTCCGCCGCCTCCTCGAAGATCTTCTGCTGCGCCGGCGTGAGCTTGTCCCAGTGCTGCTTCGACATCACCAGCGGCTGCATGAGCATCCACAGCGTGTAGTCGCCCGGCACCGTCGCGTGCTTCGTCTGCTCGTACAGGCGCATGCTGACGAAAGTCTCGGCCGAAGTGAGCGTGGCGTTGAGCACACCGGACTGCAACGCCGGATACAGTTCGCTCGAAGCCATGCTGACCACCGAGGAACCCGCGGCCTTCAGCATCGATTCGAAGGTGGGATCGGCCGCGCGCATCTTCAGCCCCGCCACCGACTTCGGATCGGTGATGTCGCGGTCTTTCGCGGCGAAGCCGCCCGGGGTCCACCACCAGGTGACGATGTGCACGCCGTTCCTGTGGGCAAGCTCCTGCAGCTTCTGCCGGTACGCCGATTTCTTCAGCCGCATCGCGAAGTCGAGGTTCGGGATCGTGCCCGGCAGGATCACCGCCGAGAACTCCTTCGCCTTGCCCGCCGCGTACGACATCGGGAAGATCGCCATCTCGAGCGTGCCGTTTTGCAGCGCGTCGAATTGCGCGACCGGCTTGATGCCCAGCGAGCTCGACGGGAAGATCCTGAATTTGATGTTCTTGTCCTGCCGGGTGACTTCCTCGACGAACACCCGCGCGGCGAGGTCGCGTCCGTCGGCGTTCGCCTTGAACTGGTGCGAGATCTTGATTTCCTGCGCGTTCGCAGCTGCGCTTGCGCCGAACGCGAACGCCAGCGCGACCGCCATTGCCGCGCCGATCCTGAGCGTGCCTGCCATGCCGTCTCCCCCCGTTTGCGGGCACGGCCCGCGAGCGGGCCGATCCCTTCTTCTGCTTGTGACCGTGACGCAATATGGGGGCGTCGCTCCGGCCTGTCAACCGCGCCCCAACCCTGCAGGGGCTGGCGGTCTCAGCTGTTGTCGCCTTCCCACTCGCCGACCATCGGCGTCAATCGAATGCCTCGTCATGGAGATACGAAAGTCGCGCGCATCGCATCGGCCGCCTCGCGCAGCCGCGGCACCTGGGCCAGCAATTCGTCGAGCGTCATGCGTCCCTCGGGCGCCTGCACCGCGACCGCCGCGCACGCTCGCTGCCGGTCGAGCATGACCGGCACCGCGATCCCGTTCAGGCCGCGCAGATGTTCGGCCCGGTTGATCCCGACGCGCCGCCGGCGCGTCTCGACCAGTTCGCGCACGAGCACATCGCGATCGACGATCGTCGAACCGGTGTAACCGCGCAGCGTCATCTGCTCGAGCAGACGCTCGCGCTGCAGCTTCGGCAACAGGCTGAGCAGCAGCTTGCCGCTGGAGGTCGCATGCAGCGGAACGTGCGATCCGGGTGCGAGCATCATTCGCAGCGGCCAGGAAGTCTCGACGCGATCGAGGTAGACGACGTCGATTCCGGCGAGCGCCGTCAGGTTACAGGTCTCGCCGATCGTGTCGACGAGTCGCTGCAGGATCGCACGGCGCTGCTGGCGCAAGGGGCCGTTCATCAACGCGCCGACTCCGAAACGCTCGACACGCACGCCCAGTTGCAGCCGGCGCCCCGCGGGTTCGCGCGTGATCAGCCCGGCGCGCTGAAGCTGGACCACGAGCCGGTGCACCGTCTGCTTGGGCAACTCGAGCGTCTCGACGATCTCGGCGAGCATGCAGCCGTCGGTTCGCGCGGCAACCACCTCGAGCACACGGAACGCCCGCACTGCGGCCGCATTCGACTGATTGCTCTGCATCGCAAGCTCCCATTCCGCTGTGCATCGGAAATCACGTTAATCGAGACTCTGTTGCAGTGCAATCCCACCTAACATGATTCAAACCCCGCGCCCCGGCCAGGACGGATCCCTCCGCGGAGAAGGCTGGGCATACGCGAGATCCGGCCGAGCGCCCGTACCGACGAGGAGACCACGATGCTTGCACCGAACCGAGCCGCACTCTCCCGCAAACCCGATCCTTCGCGCCGCGCCCTGCTGTCGGCCGCCGGTGCGCTTGCCCTGGCGCCGTCGTTGTCGCGCGCCCAGGACAAATTCCCGTCGCGACCGATCGAATTCGTCGTGCCCTGGGGCGCCGGCGGCGGCGCCGACCAGCTGGCGCGCCGCACCGGAAAACTGCTCGAGACCGAGCTCGGGGTGTCGCTGCCGGTGCTGAACATCACCGGCGCCACCGGCAATACCGGAACGACGAAGCTGTTGTCCTCACCGGCCGACGGCTACATGATCTGCGTGTTCATCGGCGACACGCTGGCCACGCTGGCTGGCGGCAAGGGCCGCTGGAAACTCTCCGACATCACGCCGCTGGGCATCATGATCCGCCAGCCGAGCGGGCTGTTCGTGAAGAACGACGCGAAGTGGAAGAACTTCGCCGAGTTGCTGGCCGATGCACGCACGAACGAACTGAAGGTCGGTGTCACCGGCTTCGGCAGCGTCGACGAGATCCTGGTCAACCAGATGAAAGCCAAGGGCTACAAGTTCCGTGTCGTGCCGTTCGCCGCGCCCGGAGAGCGGTACACCTCCGTGCTCGGCGGGCACGCCGACGTGGTGATCGAGCAGGCCGGCGACGTGCGCTCTTTCCTCGTCAACAAGCAGATGCGGCCGGTCGTGTTCTTCGCCGACCAGCCGCAGACCGGGTACACCGACATCGCCCTCGCGAAGGACTCCGGGTTCTCGCTGGTGATCAGCCAGTTCCGCGCGATCGTCGTGCGCGCCGGCACCGACCCGAAGCACGTGGCAACCCTGGCCGCAGCGATCGAGAAAGTGGCGCGCAGCGACGACTTCAAGCAGTACCTGGTCGACGAACTCGCTTTTGCCGACAGCTACATCCCGGCAGACAAGGCGGACGCCTTCCTCAAGGGCGAACTCGATCGCATCGAAGCCAACCTGCCGACGAAGTCCTGATATCGCCGCGCCCCGGGAAACGACTGCAATGCCCAACCGGATGAAGCGGGTGCTGCCGCACCTGGTGATGTTGCTGGTATCGGTGCTGCTGTACTGGTCGGCGATGCAGATCGACACGGGTGCAGCGGGCGATGCGCATCGGATCGGGCCGGACTTCTGGCCAAAGACGGTGATTGCGATCATGGGGTTGTTGTGCCTCTACGAGGTCGTCAAGCGTCTGGTTGCGAAATCGACGTTCACCGCGGAGGGCCTGACCGGAGAGTTCGCGCACAACCCGTCCGGGGCGGCGCCGGAGGCGACCGGGCCGGCGCCAGCCGGGGCAACGCAAGCGCAGGTCGAGTATCCCGGGCGGCTGCTGGGCGGCCTCGTGCTGATCGGCGCGTTTGCACTCGGCGTGGACTGGCTGGGGTTCTTTCTGGCCACCGCGCTGTTCCTGGCGCTGTTCATGCTGATCGGCGGGTTCTCGCGCCCCTTGCTGGCGGGTGCGATCGGTTTGGCGGGCAGTTTTCTGCTGATCGTGATCTTCATGCGCGTGGCCTACATCTCGCTGCCGCTGGGTGCCGGGCCATTTCGCGAGGTCTCGCTGGCGCTGCTGCGCCTGCTCGGCGTGAGCTGAAGGAGCGCAGGCGATGGACGTGCTGATGCACCTGCTCGGCGGCGTCGTGACGGTGCTCACGCCGCTGAATTTCCTGGTGCTGCTGATCGGGCTGGTGCTGGGAATGCTGGTGGCGGTGCTGCCCGGGCTCACGCTGGTGATGGGAGTGGTGCTCGCATTGCCTTTCACCTACAAGATGGGCGTGGGGCCGGCGCTGATCCTGCTCACCGCGATGTACGTCTCGGGCACCTACGCCGGCGCGATCACGTCGATCCTGTTTCGCATTCCCGGCGAGCCGATGGACGTGCCGCTGCTGTGGGACGGCTACGAGATGACGCGCAAGGGCCAGGCGGCCCGGGCGCTGGGCTGGTCGCTGGCGGCGGCGTTCATCGGCGGCATCGCCTCGGCGATCATGATGGTGGCGATGGCCGAGCCGGTGGCGCGCGTGGCGCTGAACTTCTCCTCGCCCGAGTTCTTCGCGATCGTGTTCTTCGGCCTGATCAGCGTGGTGGCGCTCTCGGGCGACTCGGTGGTCAATGCGCTCGTGAGCCTGTGCCTGGGGCTGCTGATCGCAACCATCGGGGTCGACGACATCTACGGGGCCGAGCGCTTCGCCTTCGGCCAGTCGTTCCTGCTCGACGGCGTCGATTTCCTGCTGGTGATGGTGGGCGCCTACGGCATCGGCGAGGTGCTCACGCGGATGCACGCCGGCTTCGTTGCCGAATCCGGCGAGGGCGGTGACGGGCAGGCGCGCTTTCGCACAGCGCTGCCGCGCTGGGCCGAGATCCTGCGGGTGAAGTTCACACTGGTGCGCGGCACGCTCACCGGCGTGGTGGTGGGAATCGTTCCGGGGGCCGGCGCGACCGTCTCGGCCTTCGTCGCCTACGGGCTCGAGAGCCAGTACGGCAAGAACCGCAAGCAGCTGGGCACCGGCGCACCCGAAGGCATCGTGGCGGCCAAGTCGGCGGCCACCGCGTCGGTGGGTGGCGCGCTGGTGCCGTTGCTGGCGATGGGCATCCCGGGCAGCGGCGCTACCGCCGTCATGCTCGCGGCGTTCCTGCTGCACGGCATCCAGCCCGGGCCCCAGGTGTTCGTGAGCAGCACCGGGCTGGTCTACGCGGTGTTCGCGGCGGTGTTCCTGTCGGTCATCGGCATGTGCATACTGGGCTATTTCGCGATCAAGCCGCTGTGCAAGGTGCTCGACGCCCCGGAAGCAGTCGTCTCGGCCTTCGTGGTGGTGTTCTGTTTCGTCGGCGCCTTCGCCGCGCGCAACAGCCTGTCCGACCTGTACGTGATCTCCGCCTTCGGGCTGGTCGGCTATCTCTTCGAGCGCTTCCGCTTTCCGATCGCGCCGCTGGTGCTGGGCACGATCCTCGGACCACTCGCCGAGACCAACTTCATGACCATGATGGTGAGCTTCGACAACGACTGGACCGTGCTCTTTACCCGCCCGATCAGCGCGGTCGTGATGGTGCTCGCCATCGCCGGACTGCTCTGGCCGATCGTGCGCGCACTGCAGCAGCGTCGGCGCGAGGCGCGTTTCGGACAACCCGTCGAACGGTCACAAGCATGAGCAACACCGACATGGAATCGGCAGCCGAAGCAGTCCGGGAGGTCGTCAGGCGGGCGCGCAAGGCGCAGGCCATCACTGCCGGCTGGAACCAGGCGCGCGTCGACGAGGTGGTCGACGCCGCTGCGTGGGCAATCCTCGAACCCGGGCGCAACCGCGAGCTGGCCGAACTCGCCGTTGCCGACACCGGCGTGGGAAACGTCGAAGACAAGGTGCGCAAGAACCACCGCAAGACGCTCGGCCTGCTGCGCGACCTTCACGGCATGAAGACGGTCGACGTGATCGCCGAGTATCCGGAGCGCGGCCTGGTGGAGATCGCCCGGCCAGTGGGCGTCGTCGCGGCGATCACCCCATCGACCAATCCTGCCGCCACGCCCGCCAACAAGATCATCAACGCCCTGAAGGCGCGCAACGCGATCGTGGTTGCGCCCAGCCCGAAGGGCCGCAGCACCTGCGCGAAGCTGCTGGAGTTCATTCACGCACAGTTCGACCGCGTCGACGCGCCGCACGACCTGGTGCAGATGCTGCCGGGCACGATCACCAAGGAGGCCACCGCGGTGCTGATGCGCGAGGCCGACCTGGTCGTCGCCACCGGCTCGCAGAGCAACGTGCGCGCCGCCTACACCTGCGGCACGCCGGCGTTCGGCGTGGGCGCCGGCAACGTCGCGGCAATCGTCGACGAGACGGCCGATTGCGAGGCGGCCGCCGAGCGCATCGTGCGCTCGAAGACGTTCGACAACGCCACCAGCTGCTCGTCCGAGAACAGCGTCGTGGTCGTGCGCGCCGCGCGCGAGCGGCTGCTCGCGGCGCTCGCCGCCCGCGGCGTGGTGCTGCTCGACGACGCGCGCAAGGCGGCGCTGCAGCGCGCGATGTGGCCCGGCGGCAAGCTCTCGGCCGACGTGATCGGCAAGTCGGCCAGCGAAATCGCCGCGGTGGCAGGTTTCGACGACCTCGCCAGGCGCACCGACCTGCGCGTGCTGATGGTCGCCGAGTCCGACTACGGCCCGGGGCATCCGTTCTCGGGCGAGAAGCTCTCGCCGGTGATGGCGCTGTACGTGGCGCAGGACTTCGACGAGGCCAGGCGCATCGTGCAGCGCATCTACGACTACATGGGTGCGGGGCACTCGGTGGGCCTGCACACCGCGGTCGAGCCCCGCGCGCTCGAGCTCGGGCTGCACCTGCCGGTGGCGCGCGTGATCGTCAACCAGGCGCACTGCATCGCCACCGGCGGCAGTTTCGACAACGGCCTGCCGTTCTCGCTGTCGATGGGGTGCGGCACCTGGGGCCGCAACAACTTCAGCGACAACATGAACGTGCGCCACTACATGAACATCACGCGCATCGCCAGGCCGATTCCCGAGCGCGTGCCCGAGCTCGACGACCTGCTCGGCGCGTTCTTCACGAAGCACGGGCGCTGAAGAACACCGACATCATGACGATCGAACATCATCAGCCCGGTGATCCGCGCACCGTCACCGCGCTGGTCGACGCGCGCGCCGCCGACCGCGGCGACGCCAGCTACCTCGTCGCCACCGAAACCGGCCGCACGCTCGACTTCGCCGGGCTGCGGGCGTCGTGCCGACGCATCGGCGTGCTGCTCGCGCGGCTCGGCGCCGGCGCCGGCGAGAACGTCGCCATCGTGATGCCCAACGGCATCGCGACGGTACGGCTGCTGCTCGGCGCGATGTACAGCGGCCGCGCGGTGGTTCCGGTGAACCTGGTGTCGCAGCCCGAGCAGATGCGCTACGTGATCGAGCACGCCGGCTGCCGGCTGATCTTCGCCTCGCCCGATTGGGCGGCGCGGCTGCGCGAGATCCTCGCCGGCTGTGCGCCGATGCCGGCGATCATCGAGGTCGATCCCGACGCGCAGACGATTCCCGGCGAAGATGAAACCGGCATCGCGAACACCCACGAGGCCGCCGACGCGCACCGCCCGGCCGGCGCGGGCACCGGGCCCCTACCATCGCCTTCGCCCGACGACCTCGCGCTCCTGATGTACACGTCCGGCACGACCGGCAAGCCCAAGGGAGTGATGCTCACGCACGCGAACCTGGCCGCGAATGCGCACGCGATCAGCCGCGAGCACCTGCTCGGCCCCGCCGACCGCGTCGCCGCGGTGCTGCCGCTCTACCACATCAACGCGTTCGCGGTGACGATGCTCGCACCGCTCGCGCACGGCGGCAGCCTGGCGATCGCGCCGCGCTTCTCGGCGGGGCGCTTCTGGCCGATGGTCGTCGCGCATCGGTGCACCTGGATCAACGTGGTACCCACCATCATCAGCTACCTGCTCGAGGGCGACTCGCCACCGCGCGAGCAGCTCGCGGCGATCCGCTTCTGCCGCTCGGCCTCGGCGGCACTGCCGCCCGAGCATCACCGGGCGTTCGAAGCGAAGTTCGGCATCGGCATCGTGGAGACGATGGGCCTGACCGAGACGGTCGCCCCTGCTTTCAGCAATCCCATCGACCCGGGCGCGCGCCGCATCGGATCGGTGGGGCGGCCCTCCGGATGCGAGGCGCGGGTGGCCGACGAGCAGGGGCAGACCGTGCCCGATGGCCAGACCGGCGAGATCCTGATCCGCGGGCCGCAGGTCACACCCGGCTACTACCACAACCCCGAGGCGAGCGCTGCGGCGTTCCTCGACGGATGGCTGCGCACCGGCGACCTCGGACGGCGCGACGCCGACGGCTTCTTCTACGTCACCGGACGCATCAAGGAGCTGATCATCAAGGGCGGCGAAAACATCGCCCCGCGCGAGATCGACGAGGTGCTGCTGCGCCACCCGGCGGTGGCCGACGCCGCCGCGGTCGGGCTGCCCGACCGTCACTACGGCCAGGAGATCCTCGCCTGCGTCATCGTCCGCGAGGAGCGTCGCGCCCGCAGCGCCGAGGACGAGCAGTCGCTGCGCGACGAATTGCGCGCGTTCTGCGAGATGCACCTGGGCCGCTACAAGACGCCCAGGGAAATCCGCTTCGTCGACGAACTGCCTCGCGGCCCGTCCGGAAAAGTGCAGCGGCTGAAGCTCGTCGCGGGCTCCTGAGGCGCCTCGCGGAAGGCCGCGGCAAAGCGATTATCATTGCGGCTTTGCACCGGACCGGGATCCCCCGCATGAGCAAGACCACGACCATGAAGGTCGAAGTGCGCTTCGGCGACTGCGATCCCGCCGGTATCGTGTTTTTCCCCCGCTACCATCGCTGGATGGACGCGGCGTCGCTGCATTTCTTCATGACTCTCGGGGTGCCGCCCTGGCACGAACTCGAGCGCATCAACGGCATCATCGGCACGCCGATGCTCGAGCACCACACCCGGTTCTTCAAGAGCTCCACCTACGGCGAAACGCTCGAGATCCGCACCGAGGTCGAGGAGTGGCGCTCGAAAGTCTTCGTCCAGAAGCACACGATCGTGCGCGGCGACGACCTGATCTGCGAAAGCCGCGAGACCCGCGTCTTCTGCATCCGCGATCCGGCCGACCGCACGCGCATCCATGCGGTGCCGGTTCCCGAGGACATCCTGGCGCGTTGCCGCTGAGCGCCTCGGGATGTGCGCGAGCGTGCGCCGGCGCCGGCGCACACCTCACCGCCTGCCGGGAGCGCCTTCGACCACGGCGCCGCGCGACACTTCGGCCTCTTCGCCGATCAGCCCGCGCGGACGGACCACCAGCGTGACCATCAGCACCAGACCGATCAGGATCACCTGCGCGGCGCCGCCCTTGACCTGCAGGCCGGGCGGCAGCAACTGCTGCGCGAGCGTACCGCTGAGGGTCCACACTGCCCACATGACGAGCGCACCGAGCACCGCCCCCTTGTTGTTGCCGCTGCCGCCGACGATCAGCATGGTCCAGACCTGGAAGGTGAGGATCGGCTGGAAGTCTTCCGGGCTGACGAAGCCCACGAAGCTCGCGTACAGCGCGCCGCCGATTCCCATGATCGACGAGCCGATGACGAAGGCCTGCAGGCGAAAGAGGAAGGCATTCTTGCCGAGCGAAGAAGCGGCGGTCTCGTCCTCGCGAATCGCCTTGAGCACCCTGCCCCATGGCGAGCGGACCATCGCCTCGAGCCCGGCGTACACCGACAGCACCACCGCAAGCGACAGCCCCAGCATCAGCGCGTTGCGGGCAAGGACGGTGTCGAGCAGGCCCGGAAGCGGCCGTGGAATGCCCGACGCGCCCTGGCTGCCTCCCGTGAGCCACTGGGCATTCAGCGCCACCAGGTGAAGCGTGGTGGCGATGCCGATCGTCACGATCGCGAGGTAGTCTTCGCGCAGCCTCAACGTGGGTATTCCGACGACGAAGGCCACTACGCCCGAGGCGAGCGCCGCGCCCAGCAGCCCGACCGGAAACGGCAACCCGCGGCCGCCGAGCTGCATCGGGTACTCCGGACCACACAGGATCGCGAAGGCGTAGGCACCCACGAGAAAGAATCCCGCCACGCCGATGTTGAACAGGCCCGTATAGCCCCACTGCAGGTTCAGGCCCAGGCAGACGACCGCGAAGATCGAAGCCTGCGCGAGAAAGAAAACCAGGTACGAGAGCATTCCGGTCAACTGCGATCTCCCAGAATGCCCTGCGGGTACACGAGCAGGATCAGGAACATCAGCGTGAAGGCAACCGCGGGCTTGTACGCCGCGCCGATCAGCGGCACCGACAGCTCCTGCGCCAGCCCGATGATCAGCCCTCCGACCACCGCGCCGTAGATGCTGCCGATGCCGCCGAGGATGGTCGCGGCAAACATGGGCAGGATCAGGTTGAAGCCCATTTCCGGGGAGATCTGTACGGTGAGTCCGAACAGAATTCCGGCCACGGCCGCCAGCCCTGCGCCGATGAACCAGGTCCAGCGGATCATCGCCTGCACGTCGATGCCGGCCACGCGCGCGAGCGACGGATCGTCGGAAACCGCGCGCATCGAGCGCCCCAGCGAGGAGCGCGTGAGAAACAGGTGCAGCGCGAGCATCAGCGCCGCGGTGAGCGCAACGACGAAAAGCTCGTCGCCGGTCATGCGCACCCCCGGCACGATCTCCCTGGACACCGCGATCGTGCGCGAGAAGTACTCGGGGCGCGGGCTCCAGACGAACACGACGACGTTGCGCAGCATCAGCGAGGCGCCGAAGGACGCAATCACCAGCGTCACGGTGACGTCGCTGCGGCGCAGCCGGCGAAAGAGCAAGCGGTCGAGTACGAGCGCGAGCAGCGCGGAAAGCACGAGCCCGATCACCGCCGCCAGCAGAAAGCCCCACCCGAAGGTGAGCGGACCGATCGGGGCAGCGCCGGCGAAGAAGGCGGCGAACACCAGCGTGAAATACGCGCCGAACGTCAGGAACTCGCCATGCGCGAAATTGGCGAAGCGCAGGATGTTGTAGGTGAGTGTGAGCCCGATCGCGCCCAGCGCGAGCGTCGCACCGAGCACGACGCCGTTTGCGACATACTGCATCATGCGAGCGCCCGCCGCGCCCCGAGGTAGAGCGCACCGACCTCCGGGTCGGCAAGCAGGTCGCCCGCGCCACCCTCGATCTGCTCGCGCCCTTCGGCGAGCACGTATCCGCGATCCGATACAGCCAGCGCGGCGCGCGCGTTCTGCTCGACCACGAGGATCGTCAGTCCGAGTTCGCGCACTTCACGCACCTTGGCGAAAAGGATCGCGACCAGCAGTGGCGACAACCCGGCCGAGGGTTCGTCGAGCATCAGCACGCGCGGACGCGACATCAGCGCGCGCGCGACCGCGACCATCTGACGCTCGCCCCCGGAAAGCGTGCCCGCTGCCTGTCGACGCCTCTCGGCCAGCCGCGGGAACAACTCGTAGACCCGGTCCAGGTCGTCGCGGAAACCGCCCGATGCTCGGTGCGCGCCAGCGCCGATCTCGAGGTTCTCCCGCACCGAAAGGCGCGCAAAGACGTTGCCCGTCTGCGGCACATAGGCAAGACCATGGGAGACCATCCTGTGCGCAGGCACCGCGAGCAGCGATTCCCCGAACAGGCGAATCGACCCCGAGCGCACCGGAACCAGACCGGCGATCGCCTTGATCAGGGTGGACTTGCCCGCTCCGTTCGGTCCGAGCACGGTGACGATCTCGCGCTCGCGCACCCGCAGGCTGACGCCGCGCAGTATGTCGGCCTCCGGCACGTAACCGGCCACCACGTCGCGGACCTCGAGCGCGGGCTCGCCCCGGGAGGCTCTCCTCGGGGGGCGGTCCGCCCCGGCCGGCTCGCGCCCCGTACTCACGCGGGGACACCTCCGAGATAGGCCTCGAGCACTCGCGGATCGTTGCGCACCTGCTCCGGTGAGCCCTCGAGCAGCAGCCTGCCGTTGGCCATCACCAGGATCGGATCGCACAGGCTCATGATCAGGTCCATGTTGTGCTCGATGACGAGAAAGTCGATCCCGCGCTCGTGCAATTCGCGCAGCCGGTCGACGATCGTTTCCAGCAGCGCCGGGTTCACACCCGCGCCGGGTTCGTCGAGCAGGATCAGCCTGGGCTCCGACATCAGCACCCGCGCCAGCTCGAGGAGTTTCTGCTGGCCGCCCGACAGGTTGCGCGCGAACTCGCCCGACAGACGCCCCAGCCCGAGGAAATCGAGCACCTCACGTGCACGCTCGCGCACTGCCCGTTCCTGCTCGCGCACGCGCCGACGGGCAACCCAGTTGTTCCAGAACTTCTCGCCTGCCTGCCGTTGCGGCACCAGCATGCAGTTCTCGAGCACCGTCATCGCCGCGAAAGGCCGCGGAATCTGGAAGGTGCGCACCAGCCCTTCGTCGAAGATGCGATGCGGCGCAAGGCCGCCGATGCTGCGCCCGAGGAAGGCGATCGTCCCGGAATCCGGGCGATGTACGCCGGCGATCATGTTGAAGAGCGTGGTCTTGCCCGCGCCGTTCGGCCCGATCAGGCCGGTGATCGTGTTCGCGCGCAACGTGAACGAGACGTCGTCGACTGCGCGCAGCCCTCCGAACTCCTTGACGAGCGCCCGGACCTCGAGCATTGCCCGTTCACTTCGAGCCGGTCCGCAACTGGCGAATCTGTTCGACGCTCACCATGCCTGTGTTGGTCACCTTGCCGTCGTGCACCTTCCACACGACCATCGGGGCGTCGATGTCGCCGTTCCGGTCGAATCGCAGCGGGCCGGAGGCGCCGACGTACCGGATCGCCTTGCCCTCGGCGGCCAGGCGCAGGCCCTTCTTCAGCGACTCGGCACCGGCGTGGATCTCCTCGCCGTTCGGATCGGTTACCTTGCGGATGCCGTCGCGAATCGCCCTGGCGTCGTTCTTCTTCGAGTGGGCCATCGCCAGCCCGATGAGCACTGCCGCATCGTACGCGTTGGTAATGTAAGGCTGCGCCGACAACGCGCCGTACTTCGCCTGGTATCCCCTGGTAAAGAGCTCCAGCGATGGCGTTTGCACCGAACCGGCGGCAGTGCCGTACACGTCCTTCAGGTACTGCGCGCCCACGTCGTTGGCGTAATCCTGCGACTGCAGGCCGTCGGGCAGCAGGAACTTCTGCGGACCGCCGCCAGCGATCCACTCACGCGTGATCGTCGTGCCGTCGCCCGGATAACCGATCAGGAACAGCGCATCGGGCTTCGGATTCATCGCCTTGTTGACTTCCGAGCGGTACGACGGCTGGCTCTGGTTGTAGGCGACGTTCTGCGTAATCGATCCGCCCGACTTGCGGAACGCCTCCGAGAACTCCTTGCTCAGACCCTGACCATAGGGATTGTTCAGGTACAGCACGGCAACCTTCCCGATGCGCGCGTCGGCGGCGAGCTTGGCCAGCGCCACGCCCTGCAGCGCATCGGACGGACAGGTGCGGAACCAGTAGCCGTTCGTCTTGCCCTGCCCGGCCAGTTCGGTGAACGTCGGCGACGTCGACGCGGGCGAAATCTGCACGATGCCGCTGGAAGCGGTGACCGAGGTCAGGATCGCCGCGCTCACGCCACTGGACAGCGCGCCGATGATCGCCGGCACCCGCTGCACGTCGACGAGCTTGCGGGCGGCGTCTACGCCGACCGACGGGCTGGTCTGGTCGTCGAGCAGCGACAACTCGATGCTGCAGCCGTTCACGCCACCGGCGGCGTTCAGATCGGCCACGCCCAGCTGTGCACCCTTGGCGATGTCCTGGCCGAGCGCGCCGAGCGAACCGGTGAGCGACATCACGCTTCCGATCGTCGTGGTGCACTTCGTCTGCGCATGCGCGGGGGCCACCCCGCAGACCGCCAGCATGAGACCGGCCAGCAATGCCTTCTTCGACACGGCAAATCCTCCCTGAAGGAACGTCGTTGGCGAGCTCGCCGCCCGCAGGCGATACTCTGGCACGAACCGGCCGATTCGGGAATCCGCAGCCGCAACGACAGCCAGCCCCGCGAGAGCAGGCAGAGAGCCGCGAAGCCGGAGTCGGGGGGTGCCGCGCCGGCCGTACCCGGGCTCTCAGCCGGTCGCTACGCGCAGTGCGTCGCGCGAACCGCTGCGCGTCCCCGCACCGCGTTCGGAGGCGGGCGCTTCGGGCGCCGCCGCGCCGCGATCGCGGCCGCTCCAGCGGCGAAACAGGTTGTGCTCGATGCCGACCTGGTCGAGCGCCTTGCCGATGCTCTGGTGCACGATGTCCATGATCGACTCGGGCCGGTGGTAGAAGGCCGGCATCGGCGGCAGGATCGTCGCGCCGCAGTCGGCCGCGCGCGTCATCAGCTCCAGGTGGCCCTTGTGCAGCGGCGTCTCGCGCACCATCAGCACCAGCGGACGGCGCTCCTTCAGCGTCACGTCGGCCGCTCGCACGACCAGGTTGTAGGTGAACGAATTCGCGATCGCCGACAGCGTCTTCACGGTACAGGGCGCCACGATCATGCCGCGCGTGCGGAACGACCCGCTCGCCACCGCAGCACCGATGTCCTTGTTCGGGTAGACAACGTCGGCCAGCGCACGCACCTCCTCGAGCGAGCAGTCGGTCTCGATCGCGAAGTTCATCCCGGCGGCCTCGCTCAGGATCAGGTGCGTCTCCTGCCCCAGCTCCTTCAGAGCGCGCAGCAGTTCGACCCCGTAGATGACGCCGGTGGCACCGGTGATGGCCACGACCAATGGCAAGCTCATGTTCGTCGTTCCCCGTCGATGGTTCATGCGGCCTGGGGGTGCCGCCGGGCATCCACCGATTCGATCACCCGGAAGCCCGCGGCCTCCAGCGCACCGACCACCAGCGACACGTCCTCGGCGTGAAAGCGGATGATGACCCGCTTGTGCGGATACTCCTCCACAATCTGCTCGCCCTGCAAGCCCACCGGGTAGATGCCCTGCAGTACCGCGCCGGCCGCCTCGGCGACGCCCGAGATGCGGCCCAGCACCCCGGGCCCGAGCTGCGTGGGCGCCAGCGTCACGCCGCTGCGCTGCTCCCAGGCGCCCAGGCAGTGCGCAGCCAGCTGGAAGATCTCGTTGGCCGAGATCACCCCGGCGACCCGCTCGCCATCCATGACCGGGAACTGCGCGACGCCCAGCTCCTGGCCGCGCCGCAGGCAGTGCTCCATCGTGTCGGTCACCTGCACCGTGGCCGGATTGCGCACCATCACGTCGCGCACCCTCAGGCGTGCCACGAAGAAGGCGAACTCGTCGGGATCCTGCGTGCGCAGCACGAACTGGCCCATCCGGAGCAGGTTCGCGCGCGTGACCAGGCCGCGCAGGCGCCCATCGTCGACCACCGGCAGTGCGTGCAGGTTGTTGTCGCTGATCAGCCGTTTCGCCTCCGACACCAGCGTGTCGCTGGGAATCGTCATCGGGTCGGCATGCATCCAGTTGCGCACCAGCATCGCCGCTACTCCTGTCCGGCCGCCGCGAGCGCCGGCGCCTGCGCCTGCCGGAACAGCGCGACGAACTCGTCGACCGCAACGCGCGCGAACTCGGGCGTGTACAGGTGCAGGTCGACCTCCCTGAGGCGCTCGGGGCGCGCGAGCCGCTCGCGCATCCGCGCGACGAAGGCCGCGTCGGCCACCGGGTCGTGAATCGGCCGGCCCTCGCGGTCGAGCGACGACCAGCCCTTCGTCGGCACGAGGAAGCTCCAGGGACCGCGCGCCCCGTTCAGCCGCGTGGCGATCACGTCGGCGGCCTGGCGCAGTTCGTCGGCGGTGGTGCGCACCTGCACGCGCAGACGATCCTGCACGTACTGCGGCCGATCCTTCGTCTTCTCGAGCATGTCGGCCCGCCCGCCGTAGGACAGGATGTCCAGGCCGCAGGGCGCGAGCACCATCGGTATTCCGGTCTCGACCGCCGCCATCAGCCGGTCGGGGCCGGGGTCGCGGTTGCCGTTGAACAGATGCTCCATCACGCCGCCGATGCAGATGTCGAGCACGCCGTGGAAGGCACCGTCGCGAATCATCTCCTCCATCGCGCGGTCACCCTTGCCCTGGGCATGGCAGACGATCGGCGTGAATCCCGCCTCCTCGAGCATGCCGAGCGCCGACTGCACCGCCATCTCGCCGAAGCCGAACGAGGACACCGCCACGCAGGGCTTGTCGAAGCGGATGTTCGTGCCCTGCGTCGCCTCGACCATGCCGCAGATCGCGCCCACCGCATTGACGATCTGGGCGCGCAGCAGCGGGTTCATCTTCACGATGTCGAGCACCGTGTGGTGCATCGTGATGTCGCGCGTGCCCACGTACTGGTCGATGTAGGCGGGGTGCGCGGCCATCGGCGAGGCCATCAGCTTCGGCATGCCGAAGGGCAGCCGCTTCATGACCGAGGTGGCCACCAGGGTCGCGGTGCCGCCGCCGATGCCGATGATGCCGTGCACCCGGCCCGCGCGCACCAGGTCGTCGACGATCGCCGACGCGCCGCGGATCTGGTTGTCGGTGGCCGCATCGCGGTCGCTGCGATACTTCTCGCGCACCACCTCGATCGGCAGGCCGCCACGCGCGGCCACCTCCTCGGTGCGGATGTCGCCGGGAAACGGGGGTGGCTCCTCCATGCTGAAGTCGAGCAGGATCGGATCGTGTCCGCGCGCGGCGATCAGCTCCTTCACGAACACGATGTCCTCGCCCCGCGTGTCGAGGTTGACGACGATCACGATCCCTCTCTTCATCTGCACCCGCTCCCCGTCTCCCCTCCCCCTTCCGCCTTCATTTCTTCTTCGTCTCCGGCCGCGTGAGCCGACCGATCATGTCGGCCACCGGACTCGCGCCGGCGAAACCGTATTCGTTCCAGCGGTCCGACACGCGCTGCAGCATCGCGCGGTCCATGAAGATCTCCTGCGGCTTGTTCTTCCACTCGTAGGGCGTGCAGGCGTCGAGGATGATCCGGCTGGTGATGTCGCGCGCCTCGATCGGCAGCCCCGGGTCGAGCGGCGTCGAGCGGCCGCGGTCGATGATCTGCGCCGAGCGTTTCGGATCGAAGCGCGTGGCGAGCGCCCACCAGACCCGGTCCATGTCGTCGGCCTCGATGTCGTGGTCGACGACGATCACGCCCTTCAGGCCATAGTGGCCCGTGGTGCTCGCGATCACCGCATTGCCCACGTGGTTCGAGTGGCCCGGATACATCTGCTTCACCGACACCACCGCCCAGAACCGGCCGGTGGCCGCCGCCGGCAGGTACACGCTCTGGATGCCGGGCACGCGCATCGTCTCCAGGTCATACCAGAGGGCGCCGGTGCGGTTCAGCGACTGGATCATGTGGATGTCGTTGATCGGCTTGCCGACCGTGGTCGCCCAGAAGACCGGCTTGTTCCGGTGCAGGATGCGCTTCACGCGCAGCACCGGCTTCGGGTAGTCCTTGCCCTTGTTGCCCGAGTAGTAGCCGGTGTATTCGCCGAAGGGGCCTTCGTCCATCAGCTCGTTCGGGTCGATCCAGCCCTCGGCGATGATCTCGGCGTTCGCGGGCAGCGTGAGCCCGGTGAGCTCGGACTTGAACACCGGCACCGGCCGACCGCGCAGCGCGCCGGCAATGTCGTACTCGTCGGTGCCGGCGCTGATCAGCGTGGAGCCCGCGAGGAAGAGCACCGGATCGCAGCCGACGACCGCCGCTGCCGGCATCAGCTCGCCGCGCTCCTGGTACTTCTTCATGTGCATGTCGCCATGCTTGCCCTTGATGATCTGCGAACCGAGGATGTTCCTGCCCAGCACCTGCGAGCGGTAGGTGCCGAGGTTGGTCCAGCCGGTGTCCGGGTCCTGCGTGACCAGGTATCCGGCGGTCACGAAGAAGCGCCCGCCGTCGTCCGGATAGAACCAGGGCACCGGGAACTTCTCCAGGTCGACCGCGTCGCCCTCGATCACGTTCTCCATCACCGGTGGGTTGTCGACGTAGGTCGGCTTGATCATCTGCTTGGTGGTCAGCTCCATCCACTTGCGCGAGAGCTGGCACATCGTGAGCGTGGGCTCCTGCTCGAGTGCCACCGCGATGCGCTGCGGCGTGGTGAACGCGCTGGTGAACACCGGAATCGAATGCCCTTTCACGTTCTCGTAGAGCAGCGCCGGGCCCTGCCGCTCCTCGTTCACCTTGGATACGTGGCACAGCTCGTACTTCCAGTCGACCTCGGCCTTCACGCGGTGCAGCTGGCCGTTGGCCTCCAGTGCCGCGATGTAGCTGCGAAGGTCGTCGATCAGCCCCACTTGCGTCCTTGCGTCCATGTGTACTCCGTTGTGAGAACGTTTGCCTGGTTGACCTAGTTCACTCTCTTGCCCTGCAGCAGGCTCGAGAGGATGTAGTCCATCGCCGAGCCTGCCGACCCTCCGGTCACCGCCTGGCTGCGGCTGCTCCAGACGGTCTCCGGCCGCGCCTGGAGAATGAAGATGTTCCCGCCCGAGGGAAGGTCCTTGTCGACCGCCCACTCGATGTCCATCGGCCGGCCGTAGTGCTTCTCGATCTGCTTGCCCATCCACGCCAGCTCGGTGATCTCGTCGTCGATCAGCGACTGCACCCGCTGGCGCTCGTACGGCACCTCGGTCGCCCGCGAGGTCTGCGTCTTCGGATCGACCGTGTAGCAGACCTCCTTGCAGGAAATCGTGCGGTCGATGATGTCCAGCGTGATCTTGTTGACCACGAAGTGATCGGGCGTCACCTCGCCGGAGACCACCGATTCGCCGAAGCCGAAGTTCGAGTCGATCACGATCACCGATCGATCGCCGTTGGCCGGATGGATCGTGAACATCACGCCGGCGGTGAACGAGTTGGCCATCTTCTGCACGCCGACGCTGATCGCCACGTCGCGTTCGGAGAACCCCTTGTTCGCCCGGTACGCGATCGCGCGCGCGGTGTACAGGCTCGACATGCAGCGGCGCATGTGCGCGAGCACCTCGTCGACGCCGCGGATCCACAGGAAGGTGTCCTGCTGGCCGGCGAAGCTCGCGTCGGGCAGGTCTTCCGCGGTCGCGCTCGAGCGCACCGCCACCGGCACCGCCGGCAGGCCGCAGCGCACCGCGAGCTTGCGGTAGCACTCGGCCACCAGGTCTTCCAGCTCGGTCGAGAACGGCTGGGCCTCGATCGCGGCGCGGATCGCCGCGCTGGCGCGCTCGAGCGCATCGAGGTCGCCCGTGCCGACGTCGGCGAGCAACCCCGCGACCTCGCGGTCGAGCCCCGAGCGCGCCATGAAGCTGCGAAAACCTGCGGTGGTGAGCGCGAAGCCCGGCGGCACGCGCACGCCCGCGTGGATCAGCTCGCCGAGCGACGCGCACTTGCCGCCGACCAGCGGCACCGACTCCTTCAGGCACTCCTCGAACCAGCAGACGGCGGGCGTGCCGGCGGGCGAGCCGCCGGCGGCCACGTTGGCGATCGGGTCAGCGAGGTTCGCCATCGCCCGCTCCCTCAGCGGGCGATGGTGATCGCGCCGGTCGAGCCATCCACCCGCACGCGCATCCCGGTCTTGATGATCTTCGTCGCGTGACCGGTGCCCACCACCGCAGGCATGCCGTACTCGCGGCAGACGATCGCCGCGTGGCTCATCACGCCGCCCACGTCGGTGATGCAGGCGCCGATCTTCGCGAAGGCCGGCGCCCACGACGGCGACGTCGTCGGTGCGACCAGGATCTCCCCTTCCTGCAGTTCGCCGACCTCGCCCACCGTCCTGCACACCCGCGCCATGCCCTCGATCACGCCGGGGCTGCCGGCAAAGCCCTTGAGCTCGGTGATGGTGTCCGGATCGGCAACCTCCTGCACCGAGGCCCAGTCGGCGAGCGACTTGTTGGTCACGCCCCAGAGCACGATCGTGAACGGCTCCTGGATCACCTCGGGCGCGACGCCGATCGCCGGCGGCGGGCTCCACTCCCGGAATTTCTGCATCACGCCCTTGCGCCAGGCGACCTCCTTCGGCCAGGTCGCGGCGCCGCGCGGCGTGACACCGGTGGCCCATGCGGTGACGATGTCCCAGAGCGCCGACTTGATCTCGTCGCGCCGCAGCAACCAGACGTCCTCGATGTCCTCGAGGATGCCGTGCTCCTTCATGATCGCGGCCACCTCGCGCATCTTGTTCCAGAACACCGAGTGGAACCAGTGCTCGACGTAGAAGAGATGGTTCTCCACGTACGGGAACACCGTCTTGGCGCAGCCGAGCAGTTCGTCGAACTGCTTGCGGTCCTCGTCCTTCTCGATCAGGTCGCGGTACTCGGCGGTGATGCGGTCGCGCTCGGCCCGCACCTTGTCGGTGGGCCGATCGATGTTGTGCCCCTTCTTCAGCTTCCCGATGTAGGTGGCGATTCCGGTGAGCGGCACGTTCATCTGGTCGTTCCACGAGCGGTCGTAGTGGAACCATCCGGTGCCGGTGGAGATGTTGAACCAGGGCTCACGCGACAGGTTCAGCGAAGTCAGCCATTCGACGCCCTTCGGGAGCTTCTTCAGCGCAGCCTCGACCTCGGTCCACTCGGAGCTGAAGGTCACGACTTCGTCCACGCCGAGCTCGATCGCCCGGCGGGCCAGCTTCTTCAGTTCCTCGTCGGGCTGGTACATCATCACGTCGATGCCCGAGATCATCTGCGTGACGCGTTGGGTCGGAATGCTCGGGAACAGCTTCTGCACGAAGTCGAGGAAGAACACGTACGCCGCATACCCGAGGTTCAGGAACTCGAAGTGGTATTGCCAGCACTTCAGGCCCAGGTTGATCAGGTCGTCGTAGTTCTTGAGCAGGTGATAGCCGTTGGACTCGCCGATGGCGTCGGTGACCACCGAGATGTCTTCCATCTCGGGCAGGCCCGGGATCTTCAGCGCCTCGAGCTCGCGGATCGTGGCCTCCATCTTCACTTTCCACTTCGCCTCGAGCTCGTCCCAGTTCTTGTAGTAGAAGCCCGCGCGCTCCATGAAGTTGGGGGCTCGCCTGCCGATCTCCTCGGGATCCTTCACCGGCACCGGCGAGATGTAGACGTAGCCGTTGATCATCCGGTGGTCGACCCCGCGCACCGGCGGCACCATGAAGATGCGGTTGTTGAACTGCGACAGCGCGAGGTACCAGGCCTCGTCCCACATCGTGTCGAACGGATAGAGCGGCTCCGGATAGTGCAGCCCGTCGTAGAACCAGAAGGTCTCCTTCTCGTACTGGTTGCGCACGGGGTCGTCGGTGACGAACTGGTACTGGTACGGATACATCCGCTCCCAGCCCTCGGTACCCGGAATCGTTTTCGCCTTGACATCGTGCGGCACGGGAAATTTCATGTTCTCCTGCTCCCTGGTTTCGTGGATGCCCGCTCGGGGTGGCCGGACAGATGCGTCGCTGCCGGGACTCGATACCGGGATCGATGCAATCACCGTGCCACCGCGGAATTGCGCGCAGCAGCAACGCACTCCCCGCGGGCAGGCGCGATCGCGCCGTGCAGCGCCACTGGCCGGTTCCGGCGCGCATTGATGCACCTGCACAACCCGGCGTCTGCCGGAAGCCGCGGGGCGGCGCACCGCAGGCGCTCGGCCCGGTCGACCGTTGATCGTTTGGTCAGTTCCGCAGCGCCACGCGCCGGCGGTTTGATCATTTGATGAAGCGTCGCGGCGCGCGGCGCAGGCGGGCGCGCGCGCGGCGAATCCGATAGGTTGACCTCGATCAAGGCGCCGGCAGGCACCGGCGCCTAGAAGTGATGCTTCCCCTTCACCGGCCGGAAGCACGGCGATGACCAGGCTTCGTGGCTACGACCACGTCGACAACGACGACCTGCGCGCGCAGGTCCACTTCTGCGCCGAGAGCGGCCAGATCTGGCTTCACGAGCACCGCATGCTGCTGGTGCACGCCGAGGCGCAGGCGAGCCTGCGCAAGGAGCTGATCGACACGCTCGGCATGGAGCGCGCGCAGGGGTTGCTCACCCGCATGGGATACGCGTCGGGCGTGCGCGACGCCGAACTGGCGCGCGCGCGCGCCGAGAGCCGCGACGACCTCGACGCGTTCATGACCGGCCCGCGCCTGCACACGCTCGAAGGCATCGTGCGGGTCGTGCCGGTGCGGCTCGAACTCGATCGCGCAACCGGCCGCTTCTACGGCGAGTTCGTCTGGGAGAACTCCTGGGAAGGCCAGTGGCACCGGCACTTCTACGGCACGCACGCCGAGCCGGTCTGCTGGACGCAGATCGGCTACGCCTGCGGCTACACCTCCGCCTTCATGGGACGCCCGATCCTCTACAAGGAGGTCGAGTGCGTCGGCATGGGTCACAACAACTGCCGCATCATCGGCAAGCCGATCGAGGAGTGGCCCGACGCCGACGCGCACAAGCACTTCTTCAATCGCGAATCGCTCGCCGAGCAGCTGTTCGACCTGCAGACCCAGGTCTCCCAGCTGCGCTCGTCGCTCGACGACAAGGAGAAGTTGCCGGCCGACATGACCGGCAACTCGCCCGGGTTCCGCGCCGCCTACGAATTGCTGCGCCAGGCCGCGAACACGCGGATCAGCGTGCTGCTGCTCGGCGAAACCGGCGTGGGCAAGGAGCTGTTCGCCCGCGCGCTGCACGAAATGGGCCCGCGGGCGGCGCGCCCCTTCGTGGCGGTCAACTGCGCGGCGATCCCGCACGACCTCGTCGAGTCCGAGCTGTTCGGCGTCGAAAAGGGCGCATACACCGGCGCGCTGGTGTCGCGCCCGGGCCGCTTCGAGCGCGCCGACGGCGGCACGCTGTTCCTCGACGAGATCGGCGACCTGCCGATGCCTGCGCAGAGCAAGCTGCTGCGCGCGCTGCAGGAGGGCGAGTTCGAGCGGCTGGGCGACCAGAAGACGCGGCGCGTCGACGTGCGGCTGGTGGCAGCCACCAACAGCGAACTGCGCCGGCTGGTGAAGGAAGGACGCTTCCGCTCCGACCTCTATTACCGGCTGAACGCCTGGCAGATCGACATTCCGCCGCTGCGCGAACGCAAGGAAGACATCGGACCGCTCGCCAAGCACTTCCTCGAGAAGCACTGCGCGATCCACGGCAAGAAGCTGCGCGGCTTCACCGACAAGGCCAAGCGGGCGCTGCTCAACTACGGCTGGCCGGGCAACATCCGCGAACTCCAGAACATGGTCGAGCGCGGCGTCATTCTCGCGCCTGCGGGCACGCGGGTCGAGGTCGGGCACCTGTTCCCGTCGTACGCCGACGCACACGCCCGCGAATTCGGCCTCGACATCCACGGCGGGCTCGACTCCAGCCGCTGGGCCACCGGCAAGGAGTTGTGCGAGGCAGTGTTCAACGGCGTGATGACGCTCCAGCAGGTCGAGGCGATGCTGCTGGAGACGGCAGTCGACAAGGCGCGCGGCAACCTCTCCTCGGCTGCGCGCATGCTCGGACTCACGCGGCCGCAACTCGCCTACCGGCTCAAGCGCCTGCACGAGGGCGACGAGCTGCGTGGCGATCCGGCTGGCGCCGCACCCGTTGCTTCGGGCGCACCCGCCGCTGCGGGCGCGCCTGCCGACCCGGCCGGAGCACCGCGACCCTCGCTGGCCGCTCGATGACGGGCCCGGTGCGCGAACGGGTGCTCGCGTACCTGCGCGCGCATCACGTGATGACGCTCGCCACGCAGGGTCCGGCCGGACCCTGGGCAGCCGCGGTGTTCTACGCGAGCGAAGGCCTCACGCTGTACTTCCTGTCGGCGCCATCGACGCGGCACGCCACCGAACTGGCTGCACACGCGCGCGTCGCGGCGACGATCCAGGACGACTGCGCCGACTGGGCCGCGATCAGGGGCATCCAGCTCGAGGGCGAAGCCCGCGAAGTGCGCGGCACGCAAGCCGAGCGCGCGCGCACGATCTACGGCGCGAAGTTCCCGGCGCTCGGCAGCCCCGAGCGTGCGCCGGCGCCGATCGCCGCAGCCTTTGCGAAGATCCGCTGGTACCGGATCGTCCCCGATCGCCTCTACTTCGTCGACAACTCGCTGGGCTTCGGGCATCGCGATCAGCTGATTCCGGTCGGCTGAACCCGAAGCCCGTGCCCACGCCGCGCGACCCCGTGCGCGCGTGCGACAATGCGGGCACGCGAGGAGGCCGAACCCCATGAAGACCAGCGCGCGCAACCAGTTCGTCGGCAAGGTCGTCGCGGTCAGGCGCGGCGCGGTCAACGACGAGATCGAACTCGCGATCGCGGGCGGCGAGCGCATCGTCGCCACGGTCACCCGCGAGAGCACCGAGAGCCTGGGCCTGGCGCCGGGGCGCGAGGCTTTCGCCCTGGTGAAAGCCTCGTCGGTGATCCTGATGGTCGATGGCGATACGGCGCGCTTGTCCGCCCGCAACCGGCTGGCCGGCGAGGTCGCGCGCGTCGAGCCCGGCGCGGTCAACGCCGAGGTTCTGGTCGATCTGCCGGGCGGCGGCTCGGTGGCCGCGATCGTCACGATCGAGAGCGCGCGGAAGCTCGACCTGAAGCCCGGCAGACCGGTGACCGCGCTGTTCAAGGCGTCCAGCGTCATCGTCGGCACGGCCGACTGAGCCCCGGGACGAACCGTCTCGCGATGCCCACCACGCCGCTCGCCCGAGCCGCGACGACGCCGCGCGCCCGATGCCGGGTCTGACGACGGCCCGCAGCGGCCTGACGCCTGCACAGGCGGCCGAACGGCTGCGAACCGAAGGGCCCAACGAACTTCCGCGCACCGGCGTGCGCAGCCTCGGGCGGATCGTGGTCGACGTCGTGCGCGAGCCGATGTTCGGTCTGCTGCTCGCAGCCGGCGCGATCTACCTGCTGCTCGGCGACCTCGCCGAGGCACTGGTGCTGATGGCGTTCGCGTCGATCTCGGTGGCGATCGCGGTGGTGCAGGAGAACCGCAGCGAGCGCGTGCTCGAGGCGCTACGCGACCTGACCAGTCCGCGCGCGCTGGTGATCCGTGCGGGCCAGAGACTGCGCATTCCGGGCCGCGAGGTGGTGCGCGGCGACCTGATCGTGCTCGGCGAAGGCGACCGCGTGGCCGCGGACGCCACGCTGCTCGATTGCGCCGACCTGATGGTCGACGAATCCCTGCTCACCGGCGAATCGGTTCCGGTGCGCAAGACGGCCGCGGCGCAAGCGCCGCCGGCCGCTGCCGCGGACCGTTTCGCGCCCGGCGGCGACGACCTGCCGGCGGTGTTCGCCGGCACGCTGGTGGTACGCGGCCAGGGCACGGCACGCGTCGATGCCACCGGCGCGCGCAGCCGCATCGGACAGATAGGTCAGACCTTGAGCGAAATCGCCAGCGCCACGCCGCGCCTGACGCGACAGACGCGCGGCATCGTGCGCGCGGTCGCCGTGGCCGGCCTGGCGTGCTCGGCGCTCGCGGTGCTGCTCTTCGGCTGGCTGCGCGGTTCGTGGCTCGACGCGCTGCTCGCCGGCATCGCACTGGGCATGTCGATGCTGCCCGAGGAGTTCCCTCTGGTACTCACCGTGTTCATGGTGATGGGGGCCTGGCGGCTGTCGAAGGCGCGCGTGCTCACGCGGCGCGCCGCGGCGATCGAGACGCTGGGCGCAGCCACCGTGCTGTGCACCGACAAGACCGGCACGCTCACCGAGAACCGGATGACGATTGCCGAACTGCGCACGCCCGGGGCGCGGCTGCGCCTGGCCGACGCCGGGCGTGCACCGTGGCCCGCGCCGATGCAGCGGCTGCTTCGCGCAGGCACGCTTGCGAGCGCGCCCGAGCCTTTCGACCCGATGGAGAAGGCGTTTCACGCGCTGCAGGCGAAGAACGGCGCCGCCGCCCCGCCGATGCAGCTCGCGCACGCCTGGCCGCTGCGCCCCGAACTGCTCGCGGTCACCCACGCCTGGCAGGCGGCCGGAGACAACGGCTGGCAGGTCGCTGCCAAAGGCTCGCCGGAAGCGGTTGCCGGCCTTTGCAGGCTCGATGCCGAGGCCGTCGCCGCGTTGCGCCGGCAGGTCGACGAGATGGCCGCCGAGGGGCTGCGCGTGCTCGGCGTGGCCGAGGCGCGCCACGACGCACCGCGGCTGCCCGAGTCGCCGCAAGGCTTCAGGTTCGAGTTCCTGGGCCTGGTCGGACTCGAAGACCCGGTGCGCGCCAGCGTGCCCGAGGCGGTGCGCGAGTGCCGGGAAGCCGGCATCCGCGTGGTGATGATCACCGGCGACTATCCGCAGACCGCGCGCGCGATCGCCGCGCGCGCCGGCATCGAGGATGGCGCGGTGCTCACCGGCGACGAGATGCGGCAAATGAATCCTGCCGCGCTTCGCGAGGCGGTGCGCCGCAGCTCGGTGTTCGCGCGCGTCATGCCGGATCAGAAGCTGCAACTGGTGCAGGCGCTGTCGGCCGGCGGCGAAGTGGTGGCGATGACCGGCGACGGCGTCAACGACGCGCCGGCGCTGAAGGCCGCCGACATCGGCATCGCGATGGGCAGCCGCGGCACCGACGTGGCGCGCGAGGCCTCGTCGCTGGTGCTGCTCGACGACGACTTCGGCTCGATCGTGCGCACCGTGCGGCTGGGGCGGCGCATCTACGACAACCTGCGCAAGGCGATGACCTACATCCTGGCGATCCACGTGCCGATCGCCGGCATGGCGCTGCTGCCGCTGGTCACCGGCCTGCCGATCGTCTTCTGGCCGGTGCACATCGCATTCCTCGAGATGGTGATCGACCCGGTCTGCTCGATCGTCTTCGAGGCCGAGCGCGAAGAGGCCAACGTGATGCGGCGGCCCCCGCGCCGGCCCGACAGCCAGATCCTCTCGGGCAGCGTGATCGCGTGGAGCCTGCTGCAGGGGCTGCTGGCGTTCGCGCTGGTCGCAGCCACCTACCTGGGCGCTGCACGCGCCGGCGCCTCCGACGCCGAGGTGCGCACCATTGCCTTCGTGGCGCTGGTGCTCGCGAACCTGGCGCTGATCCTGGTGAATCGCTCGTGGAGCGTGCACCCGATCCGCCAGCTCACGCGACCGAACCGGGCGCTGCTGTGGGTCGTCGCGGTTGCGGGCGGCCTGATCGTGCTTGCCCTGACCTGGCCGCCCGCCACTGTCCTCTTCCGGTTCGGCGAGTTCCACTGGCACGACCTTGCACTGGCCGCGGCGGCCGCGCTGATGCTCGCGGTCGTGCTCGACCTCTTCAAGCTCGTCTGGCGCAGGCGGCTGGCGGGATAGGGTCAGGGGCGCGGCCCCCAGGCAAGCGCGAACTCGCCGCGCGCGTGCTGCAGTTCGAGCCAGGTGACGCTCGCCTCGCGGTGATGCGGGGCGCAGTGGAACACGCGCCGATGGACCGATTCCAGGTAGGCGATCCGCGCCCCGTAATAGAGGATCAGCAGCCAGCGAATCACGACTGCCTCTCGTGGGCGTCGCTCTGGAACCCGAACTGGATCAGCGCGTCGTCGAACCAGACCCGTGCCTGCGGCGATTGCTCGGCGACCACCAGCATGTAGGCGAATGCGGACTCGTATTCGCCGAAACTGAACTGGCCGCCCGAGCCATCGGCGTATTTCCATGTGACGGTGTGGGTGTTCATGATCCTTCCCCGGATGCGCCATTGTTCGGCGCCGAGCGGCGCCATCCGAGGAAATCGTTCACCGTCGCGCCCGATGAACGGCAACTGCCCGCCGCCAGGCGGCCCGATCGTGACGGAATCCGCGTTCAGGGTTTCGCGGCCGCCTCGAGCGACAGTTCGATCCTGCGGCGAATCGCTTCGGCGGCCCGCACGTCGCCGGCGGCCTGGGCACGCTTCTCCTGCACGCCCAGCCAGGCGACGAGCGGACGGCGCCACCCCTGGGCCGACGCCGTGTCCACCGCCTGTGCGATACCGGCGGGCGCAATGCGCCCGGCGCGAAACAGCGCCCCGGCCGCGACGAGGCGCGACAGCGGATCGTCGATCGCGGCGAGCGCGGCGCTTTGCGCCTGCGCCGCAGCCGTGGCGGACGGCGTCGATTCCTTCCCGAGCGGCTCCGCCGCTGCCCCCTGCAGTACCACGACTGCCCGATGCCAGGGTGGCAGCAACGCGACGTCGAGCCCCTGCCATTGGCCGGCGAGATAGGCCGCGTAGGCGCGCGCGCCCGCACCGGCGTCCTGCGCCAACGGCCGGAAGCCCGGGCAGTCGTCGAATTCGAGGCTCGCGACCTGCAGCGCGCAGCGACTGAGCTCGGCGTGCGCGACGAGCTGCGCGTCGCCGGTGCTCGCCAGTGCGCTGCGCGCCCGCGCGAACTCCTGCGTGGCCACGCGCGCCTGGCCGCGCAGCCAGGCGGACTCGAACGCGCGCAGCGCGCCGCGTGCATCGAGCCGCCACTGCGGCGGCGCGGGCCCGCCCGCGCAGGCGGCCAGCACCGCGGCGACCAGCAGCGCAGCAAGCGCGAGCGATGCGCTTCGTACCGTCACGGCAGCCTCAGCTCGGTGTCGCGGCTGAACGGCCACTTGCGATTGATCTCGTCGATCAGCTGCCCGGCCTTGCGCAGGCTCGACTCGATCTCGGTGCGCAGCGCCTGCAGGTCGGCGGTTGCGGCGCGCGTGTCGCCGGCGATCGCCTGCGCATCGGCGAGCAGCGCATCGAGCCGGGCGAGACTCTGTCGCGCGTCGTCCAGCATCGCATTGACCTGCTGCACCGCCCGCTGCGTGTCGTCGAGCACGCCCCCGTCGCCCAGCACGCGCCGCTCTGCCGTGGCGAGCGTGCCCTCGAGCCTGCTGCCCAGGCCGTCGAGGCGACGCGCCAGCGCGTCGACCGAGGCGAGCACTTCGTTCGTCCGCCCGATCGCCTCGATCACTTTCTTCGCTTCTTCCTCGCTGCCGAGCAGCGCGGTGAGCATCCCGTAGCGCCCGGCCATCCGGTCGGTGAGCGTGCGCAGGCCCTGCAGGCCCCGGTTCACGTCGGAGTCGTCCGTCGTCATCCGCTCGACGTTCTCGACCAGCCGCTTCACGCTCGCCACCAGCGCCGGCAACTCGTCGGTGGTGTCGCCGCGCAGCACCGCCCGAACCGCGCCGTCGGGCAGCGGATCGTCGCCGAGGTCGCCGGTGAACGCACGCAGCCGCGCCCCGCCAACCAGCCCGCGCTCGAGAGTGAACACGCTGGAACTGCGCAGCCACTGCGCGGACGAACGCGGCACGTCGATGTCGATGCGCGCCTGACCGGTGCGCGCCAGCTCGATGCGCTGCACGCGACCCACCGGGAAACCGGAGAAGGTCAGGTCCGAGCCGACCGACACACCCTCGGCGTTGTCGGCCATCAGCACCAGGCGCTGGGTCTCCTCGAAGGTGCCGCGCGCATAGAGCACGTAGCCCAGGAACGCCACCAGCAGCGCGATCGTGAACGCCAGCAGCAGCGTCGCCTTCACGCCGACGTTGGGCACCGGCTCTGCATCGTGCGGCTGGTCTTCGGTCATGGCGCGTTCAGGCATAGGTGACCGCAAGAAAGACGAGTTCGATCAGCACGAGCGCAGCCCCCAGCCGCACCATGGCGCGGCGCACCGCGTGCGGCACCTGGGCGCGATCGCGGCCGATGCCGAGCGCGGCGGTGATCGGGATCGCCCCGACCGCCAGGCCGAACAGGATCGTCCTGATCAGGAAGCCCGCCACGATCAGCGGATCGAACACGTGTCCGGTGATGCGCACGAACGAGCCCACCGCCCACGGCGACAAGCCGTAGAGCTCGAGGTAGGCGAGCGCCAGTGTGACCACGCCGTTCGACAGAGCGAGCAGCATCACCGCGACCAGGCTGCCGAGTGCGCGCGGCACCAGTTCGGCCGGGAGCGGATCGCGCCCCGCGCGCGCCAGCCGCTCGAACCCGCCGTCGGCGTGCATCAGCGCCACTTCGGCGGCAGTCGTCGCGCCCGAGCGCAGTCCGACGAACAGCGCCGCGAACAGCGGGATCAGTTCGAGCGCGAGCACGCGCACCGTGAGTTCGAGCGCGTAGTGCGCGAGCCCGTAGGCCTGTGCCGTCCCGATCACGATGCGCACCAGCACGAAGCCGAGCACGGCGAAGGCGAGCGTGAAGCCCGGCAGCGGCAGCCAGGCCGAAAAATGCAGCTGTCGCGCGGCAAGCAGGCGCGCATCGCGCGTCCAGGCCGACGGCGAGAGCGCGGTGACGACCACTACTGCGGCAAACCGGATCGCGCGCAACCGCCCCGCCAGGGCGCCGGAAAGCCCCGCGCCCCGCGTGCCGGCCCCGCGAAGCACCGTGTGGCGAGCCTGCGACATGCGGCGATGATAGCGCGCCGCCCGCTTCAGGATTCCATGCCCGCCTGGGGCCCGAGCACCAGCGACTCGGAGACGTCGTCGTATTCGTACAGTTCGGCGTAGCGGCCCCAGTCGATCGCCACGTCGAGCGTCTCGCGTGCGTACTGCTCGGTCAGGTGGTCTTCGAGCTCGGTTTCGAAGCGCACGCGCGGCGCCCGTCCGTTCGGGCGTGCCTGCAGGACGCTGCGAATGTGCGCAACCAGCGCCACGCTGCGCAGCGCATGCGTGCAGAAGATCTGCTTGCGCTCCTGCGTGTCGGCGTCCGCGTACTCGAGGCCCGCCGGCGTGAGCACGATGTCGCCCTCCGCCACGTCGGCCAGCCCGAGCAGGTGCAGCGCCTCGGCCACCGGCAGCAGTTCGTCGAGCTCCAGGTGCAGCAGGTGGGCCACCTCCGGCAGGTCGGCGCGGCCACGGTGCGGGGCCGCGGCAACCGTCTCGAGCAGGCCGGCCATCGCGTTCACCGACACGCGCCGCAGGTGCCTCGCAATCGGCGGCTCGGCGGCACGCACCGGTTCGCCCGGTCGCGCGGTGATCTGCGCATAGATGTCCTCGACTGCCTGGCGAAACGGCGCCGACAGCCGGTCGCGCGGATGCGGCATCCCGATGCTCAACCCGGCCTGGACGCGACCCGGGTTCGTCGACAGGACGATCACGCGGTCGCACAGGAAGACCGCCTCCTCGATGTTGTGGGTCACCAGGATGACCGCACCAATGTTCAGCTTCGACTCCGTCCACAGGTCGAGGAAATCGGTGCGCAACGTCTCGGCGGTGAGCACGTCGAGCGCCGAGAACGGCTCGTCCATCAGCAGCAGCGTCGGATCGACCACCAGCGCCCGCGCAAAGCCGACGCGCTGCTGCATGCCGCCGGAGAGTTCGCGCGGATAGGCGCTCTCGAAACCGTCCAGGCCGATCAGGTCGATCGCCGCGAGCGAGCGGCGCCGCGCCTCGTCCTCGTCGACTCCGAGCGCCCGCAGGCCGAGCGCCACGTTGCCGAGCACCGTCAGCCAGGGAAACAGCGCGAACCCCTGGAACACCATCGCGATGCCCGCGGCAGGCCCGTCGACCGGTTTGCCCTCGAAGAACACGCTGCCGCCGCTCGGCGGCACCAGCCCCGCGATGCTGCGCAACAGCGTCGACTTGCCCGAGCCCGAGCGCCCGAGAATGCCGACGATCTCGCCGGAGCGCACGTCCATGTCGATCGCGTCGAGCACCAGCACCTCGCCGGTGGCGCGGGGAAAGCGCTTCGACAGCCCGCAGACGCGCAGTAACGGTTCGCCGGGCATCGGGGCGGCACTCATTGCAGGCGGAAGCGGCGCTCGGTGGCGTCGTACAGCGGTCGCCAGAGCAGCCGATCGAAGGCGACGACGAAGGCGCACATCACGGCGACGCCGAGCGCGATGCGCTCGAAGTCGCCCGCCTCGGTGTTGACCGCGATGTACGCGCCGAGTCCGTGGGTGACGATGCTCTGCTCGCCCCAGTGCACGGCCTCGGCGACGATCGTCGCGTTCCAGGCGCCGCCCCATGCGGTGATCGCGCCGGTGACCGCATACGGCGCGACTCCGGGCAACAGCACCGTGCGCCAGCGCAGCCAGCGCTTCACCTGCAGGCTGCGGGCGATCTCGAGCAGGTCCTGCGGAATCGCGCTCGCGCCGGCGATCACGTTGAACAGGATGTACCACTGCGCGCCGAGGATGATCAGCGGGCTCAGCCAGATCTCCGGATTCAGGTCCATGTGCACGATCGCGAACACCGCCAGCGGAAACAGCAGGTTCGCCGGGATCGCCGCGAGGAACTGGACGACCGGCTGCACCCGCCCGGTCCAGCGCGGCCGCAGCCCGATCACGACGCCGACCGGCACCCAGACGAGCAGCGCGAGCACGGTCACGACGAGCACGCGCGCGAGCGTGGCGCCGCCCAGCCCGAGCACGCGCAGCCATTCCGCGGCATCGAACGCGCCGAAAAGGCGCAGCGCATACCACGCGCTCCCTGCGGCCAGCGCCAGCAGCGTCGCATACCACGCGACGCCCCGCGCGGCCGCGCCCCAGCGGCGCGACGGCGCTGCCAGGCGCTGCAGGCGCTCGAAGCGCCCGAGCGTCGCCGCACGCAGCAGGCGCCTCACGCGCGCGTCGAGCCGCCGAAGAAGCCCGGTGCGCCGCCACGCCGACAGCAACCAGCTGCGCGCCGCGCCTTCGGAGCGCAGCGGACCGGGCCGGAACTGCTCCGACCAGGCCACCAGCGGCCTGAACACGAGGACGTCGTACAGCACGATGACGCCCAGCATCGTCGCGAGCGCCCAGCCGATCGCGGCCAGGTCGCGCTCGGCGATCGCGACCGCGACCCAGGAGCCGATCCCGGGCAGCGGAATCGTGTGCGCACCCACCGAAATCGCCTCGGAAGCGACCACGAAGAACCAGCTGCCCGACATCGACATCATCATGTTCCAGACCAGGCCGGGCATCGCGAAAGGAACGTCGAGATGCCAGAAGCGCTGCCAGGCCGAGAGCCGGAACGAGCGCGCCGCGTCCGACAGGTCGGACGGAACCGTGCGCAGCGACTGGTAGAAACTGAAGGTCATGTTCCAGACCTGGCTGGTGAAGATCGCGAAGATCGCCGCCAGTTCGGCGCCCAGCACCGACCCCGGAAACAGGCTCAGGAACAGCACCACGGTGAACGACAGGTAACCGAGCACCGGCACCGACTGCAGCACGTCGAGCAGCGGCAGCAGCACCGAGCGGGCGCGCGCGTTGCGCGCGGCCAGTGTGCCCACCACGAAGGTGAACACGAGCGACGCGCCCAGCGCCGCGAACATCCGCACGGTGCTGCGCAGCGCGTAGCCGGGAAGCCGCTCCGGATCGAGCGAGATCGCGGAGGCTTCGAGCTCGACCAGCGGCTCGCGCATCTGGTGCGCGGCCACGACGAGCAGCGCGATCGCCCCGAACAGCAGCGCCGCTGCGAGCAGATCCCAGCGATTTGCGCCGAGCCTGATCTCCAGGGGGAAAGCGTGAAGACGCCGCATGGCCGCGGATTATCGCAAGGATCCGCTCGTCGCGGCGTGCGTGCGCCGCTGCCGCCCTGACCCTAGAGCAATTGCGCCCGAAGCTCGGCCGGACTCTTCGACGACAGCAATGCCGGCGCGATGTCGAAGACGGTGTGCGCGCCGAACTCGCGGCGCTGCGCCAACCGGAACGCCGCGCGCGCATACGCGACGAGCACGCTGGCGGTGAATTCCGGATTGCTCTGGAGCCTCAACGCGAACTCGAGCACCTGCGTGGTGTCGTGCCCGGTCCTGCCGGTGCGCAGCACGAACCCGCCGTGCGGCATCGCCGAGTGCTCGCGCCGCAGCGTCTCGGCGTCGACGAAGCGCACCGTGGTGTCGTAGTCGGCGAAGTAGTCGGGCATCGTGACGATCGCGCGCTCGACCGCCGCCGCGTCGGCGCCCTCCTCGAGCACCACGTAGCATTCGCGCGTGTGCTTCTCGCGGGTCGACAGCGCCGGGCGCGCGCCGCTGCGCACCCGCTCGATCGCCTGCGGCACCGGCACCGTGTACTGCACCCCCGCGCGCACGCCGGGCACCCGGCGGATCGCATCGGAATGGCCCTGGCTCACCCCCCGGCCCCAGAACGTGTAGGTCGCGCCGTCGGCGAGCACCGACTCGCCGTATGCGCGTGCCAGCGAGAACAGGCCGGGATCCCAGCCCACCGCGATCACTGCGGTGCGATCGTTGGCGCGCGCCGCGCGGTCGACTGCGTCGAAGTACTCCGGAATGCGCGCGTGCGTGTCGAAGCTGTCGACCGTGTTGAAGCGCGCGGCGAGGGCCGGCCCCTGCTCGGGGAGATCCGACTTCGAGCCCCCGCAGAGCACGAGCACGTCGATCGCATCAGCGCAGGCGTCGATCGCATCGAGCCGGTGCACCTGCGCGCCGAGCGTGCGCACCGAAGCGGGATCGCGCCGCGTGAAGACCCCCGCCACGGCCGTGTCCGGGTTCTGCGCGATTGCTGTTTCCACGCCGCGCCCGAGGTTGCCGTAACCGGCGATTCCGATCCGTATTCTCTGACCCATGAGTCGATGCTCCGCGCGTTCGCGCCTGCCCGAAAGCCGCGATTATGCGCCGAGCCGATCCTCGACCCCGGCTCCTGGGCGAACTGCCGGCGGCCGCGGCGAGTTCAGTCGAAGGCACAGCTTCCCGGGCCGTCCGGATGGCCGCAGGCGCCGCACGCCGCCGGCAACAGAGGCGGCGCGGTTACGCTCGCCGCGGGCGTGGCGAACACCGACAGCTGCCTGTCCAGGCTGCCCGAACCGCAGTGCGGGCACTCGGGCGTGACACCGGAGCGCACCAAGGTCTCGAAGCGGTGGCCGCACTCGCGACAGGCGTATTCGTAGATCGGCACGACAGTGTCCTCCTTCCATTCGACGAAACCGGGCACAATGATACGGCCCGTGCGAGGAACGGAACGCTCGGGCAAGCCGAAGGGAATCACCCCGCGGCAGCCTGGCTGGAACCGCTTCTCAACTGCTGGAGCGCCCGGCCGGTGGTGCCGCTTCGGGGCTCCCGGCACCCGCGCCCGCAGTCGTCGCGCCGCGCAAGGCCGACAGCATTTCGCCGAACTCCATCGGAAACGGAAACACGATCGTCGTGCTGCCGTGCGTGCCGATTGCGGCGAGCGTGTTCAGGTAGCGCAGCTGCATCGCCTCGGGGCGCGCGGAGAGGATCTCGGCGGCTTCGAAGAGCTTCTGCGCGGCCTGCTCCTCGCCCTCGGCGCTGATCACTTTCGCGCGCCGCTCGCGCTCGGCCTCGGCCTGGCGCGCGATCACCCGGATCATGCTCTCGTCGAGGTCGACGTGCTTGATCTCGACGTTCGACACCTTGATTCCCCACGCGTCGGTCTGCGCGTCGAGAATGTCCTGGATGTCGTTGTTGAGCTTGTCGCGCTCGGAGAGCATCTCGTCCAGGTCGTGCTTGCCGAGCACCGAGCGCAAGGTCGTCTGGGCGAGTTCGCTCGTCGCCTGCTGGAAGTTCTCCACCTGGATCACCGCCTTGTCGGCCTGCACCACCCGGAAATAGATGACCGCGTTGACCTTCACCGAGACGTTGTCGCGCGAGATCACGTCCTGCGTCGGAACGTCGAGCACCAGCGTGCGCTGGTCGACGCGCACCATCTGCTGCACGTAGGGCAGCAGCAGGATCAGCCCCGGCCCCTTCACGCTGGTGAAGCGTCCGAGCGTGAACACGACGCCGCGTTCGTACTCGCGAAGGATGCGCACCGACGCGGCGAAGATCCCGACGACGATGACGAGGATGGGCAGGTAGACGGCCAGGTTGGCAAGCATCGGTTCCTCCGGTAGCTCGATCCGCTTGGTTCAGGATTCGGCAACGACGCGCAAGACCAGCCCGTCGATCGACACCACGCGCACGCTCTGGCCCGGTGCGAGCGTGGCCTCGCCGATCGCCTGCCAGCGCTCGCCGGCGGCGAGCACGCGCCCGCGCCCGTCGTTCCATTCGAGTACCGTGGCGCGCTCGCCGAGCATGCCGCGCTCTCCGGTCTGCACCGGCCGGTGGCGCGCGCGCCAGAGCATGCGCAGCACGAGCAGCGAGAACGCGAGGCTGGTCGCGACGATCGCCCCGATCGAAGCCCACGGCACGCCGAAGCCGGGCGCCTCGGTGTCGATGAGGATGGTCGCCCCGAGCACGAAGGCCACGGTACCGCCGAGCGCGGCCACCCCGGCCGACGGCGTGAACGCCTCGGCGATCATCAGCGCCAGGCCGAGCACCACGAGCCCGAGCCCGGCGTAGTTCACCGGCAGTACCGACAGTGCATACAGGCCGAGCAACAGGCAGATCGCACCGATCGTCCCCGGATAGAGGGCACCCGGGTGCATGAACTCGAGGATCAGCCCGTAGAAGCCGATCGTCATCAGGATCAGCGCGAGGCTCGGGTTGGTGAGCGCGGAGAGCAGGTTCGCCCGCCAGTCGGGTTCGATCGCCTGTTGCGCGAGTCCGCGTGTCTTCAGCTGCACCTGTGCGCTGCCGATCGACACCGTGCGTCCGTCGGCCTTCGCGAGCAGGTCGTCGACGCTGGTGGCGATCAGGTCGACCACGCGCTGCGCCTGTGCGTCGGTGGCCGACAGGCTGGCCGCGTCGCGCACCGCGCGCTCGGCCCAGTCGGCATTGCGCCCGCGCATCTCGGCAAGCGAGCGGATGTAGGCGACCGCGTCGTTGATCGCCTTGGCCGCCATCGCCGAATCGGGTTCGCGGGCCGCCTTCTCCCCGCCCTTCGCCCTCTCGCCGCCTCCGGCCTTGTCGCCGCCCTTCTCCCTGGGCGACGTGCGATCACCCCCGCCGCGATCGTCGCCCCCGCCGAACGGAAGTCCCCCGCCGATCGCCACCGGCGTGGCCGCACCGAGGTTCGTGCCGGGCGCCATGGCCGCGACGTGACACGCGTAGAGGATGTAGGTGCCGGCGCTCGCCGCGCGTGCGCCGCCCGGCGCGACGAAGCCGAGCACCGGGATCGGCGAGGAGACGACCGCGCGCACGATCTCGCGCATCGAGGTGTCGAGCCCGCCCGGCGTATCGATGCGCAACACGACCGCGGCAGCACCGTCGCGCGCCGCACGCGCGATGCCGCGAACCACGTAGTCGGCGCTCGCGGGGCCGATCGCGCCCTCGAGCGTGAGCACGACCGCGACGCCTGCACCGGCTTGCGCCTGGGTGCCGGGCGGAAGGAACGCCGCACCAGCGATGACCAGCACGATCGCCGCGAATCGGGCGAGAGCGCCAGCCAGGGCGGGCCTCGCCTTCGAGAGGATCGTCGGCGCAGTCCGGATCATGCGACCGATGATACGTTGGATCCGCCTCGCGGTCGCGGCAAGAGCGCAGTCACGAGCGGGTCTGGAGCGGATCTGCGCCGTGTGTTCGCGCCCGTGCGGATCCGGCTGCGACGACGAGCCCGATGGAAGGGCTCCGCCGACGAGGTTGGGCGGTGTTTCAGGCCAGCTTTGCAGCGACCTCCACCAGTCGGCGCGCCTGATGCGAAATCGCGGTTTTCACGTCGTCGGTGAATTCGGCACCCTGCGTGTGGCTGTAGCCGTAGGGATTGCCGCCCACCTTGAAGATCGACGGATCGGTATAGCCGGGTGCCACCACGATCGCGCCCCAGTGAATGACGCTGGCGTAGAACGACAGCAGCGTCACTTCCTGTCCGCCATGCGCGTTCTGCGCCGAAGACATCGCGGAGACGGCCTTGTTCGCAAGCGCGCCCTTCGCCCACACGCCCCCGAGCGTATCGATGAACGCGCGCATCTGGCTCGCCATCACCCCGAAGCGGGTCGGTGCGGAGAACAGGAAGGCGTTGGCCCATTCCATGTCGGCGGCAGTTGCAACCGGCACGTCGGCCGTCCTCTCGGCCTGCGCCTTCCAGGCGTCGGTGGCGGCAACCACCTCGGCCGGCGCCGTTTCCGCCACCTTCAGGAGCCGCACTTCGGCTCCTGCGGCTCGCGCGGCATCGGCCGCTATCGCAGCCATCCGGTGATTGGTGCCGTAGGTGGAGTAATAGACGACTGCAAGCCTGACGCTCATTGCTGTTTCTCCCGGATGCGTGAAGTGACGCTGCACCCGGCATTCTATTCGAGCGGGATTCCGCAAGAAACGGCGCCTGTCGGGTAATACAATCTCATTTATGGAACAAACACGCGGTATATTGCTCCCCTGAGCGGCCGAGGTTCGACCAAATGGAGCACGGAGCATGTTCAAACGCATCGACCACATCGAACTCGTGACCGCCGACGAAGAGCGCGCGGTGCGCTTCTACACCGAAGTGCTCGGCTTCAGCGTGCGTTCGCGCTTCACGGTCCCCGGCGGCCTGAACCTCGTCTATCTCGATCTCGGCGACACGACGGTGGAGCTGATGAGCTTTACCGACTCGACGCCGGCGCCGCGCGCCGAGGGCGAGCGCCTCGGTTACCGGATGATGGCGCTCGAAGTCGACGACATGCAGCGCGCGCTCGACGAGCTGAAGGCCAGGGGAGTCGAATGCACCTGGGGGCCGCTGGTTCGCCCCGCCTACGCGCGCGCCGAGATCCGCGACCCCGACGGCAATTCGATCGAGCTTCGGCAGTGGATCGCGCGTTGAGCGGGTCGATTTCCGCTCAGGCGAGCCACCGCTTGCGCCGCCGGTAGCTCTTGATGTCGCGAAAGCTCCTGCGCTCGCTGCCGCCCACGCCCAGGTAGAACTCCTTGACGTCCTCGTTGTTGGCCAGCTCCTGCGCCGTGCCCTCCATCACCACGCGCCCGCTTTCCATGATGTATCCGTGGTCGGCGTATCGAAGTGCCATGCTGGTGTTCTGTTCCGCGAGCAGGAACGTGGTGCGCTCCCGGGCGTTCAGTTCGCGAACGATGCCGAACACTTCCTCCACCAGTTGTGGAGCCAGCCCCATGGAAGGCTCGTCGAGCAGCACCAGGCTGGGGTTGCACATCAGCGCGCGGCCGATCGCGCACATCTGCTGTTCGCCGCCCGAGGTGTAGGCGGCCTGGGTGCTGCGACGTGCCTTCAGGTGTGGAAAGTAGCTGTAGACCTTGTCCAGACTGGCGGCGATCGCCCCCCTGTCGCGGCGCGTGTAGGCACCGGTGAGCAGGTTCTCCTCGATCGTCAGGTGGGCGAAGCAGTGCCGTCCTTCCATCACCTGCACCACTCCGCGCCTGACGAGTTCGGACGGGTTGAGGTTCTCGACGCGCTCGCCGCGGTAGTCGATGTGCCCTTTGGTGACCTGGCCGCGCTCGCTCTCGAGCAGGTTCGAGATGGCACGCAGGGTGGTGGTCTTGCCGGCGCCGTTGCCTCCCAGGATGGCCACGATGCCGCCCTCGGGAACGCGTAGTGACACCCCCTTCAACACCAGGATCACGTGGTTGTAGATCACCTCGATGCCGTTGACTTCGAGGGCGACGGCCTGCGAGGCCGAATCGGACGTCTCCCGGCCCGAGGGAGCGGTTGAAGCCGGACCCCGGTGGGCACCCGGCATCGCGTACGAAACGGTCATGACGGCTCCAGCAGCAGGCCAGGATTCGGGCAGACGGCGCAGGAGTGCGGATTGCGCTGCGCTTCGCGACGCGCCGGGATCGGCTGACCGATGCCGGCGCGTCGCCGCTGCGTGTCAGCTCACTCGTTGCAGGTGCGCGGTGTGATGTTGTGCTCTTTTGCGTACCGCGCCGACGATTCGTTGTCGACTTCGTCGACCAGCGCGCGGTTGGCTTCCATCCAGTCGCTGCTGATGCCCCACCTCTTTCCGTCCCAGGTGGAGATCCGTGCCACGTACGAGCCCATGTGGTCCGCGCAGCTGGTCCTGATCGGGCGCAGGATGGCGTTGAAACCAAGCTCGTCGATGCGCTGCTGCGTGATGTTCAGGTTCTCCAGCGCCCAGCGCACTTCTTCGCCGGTCACGCGCTGGCCCGCCTTCTTGAAGTGCTCCTGCGCGGTGCGGATCGCCTCGACCGTGAACAGCGCCGCCATCAGCCCGCGCACGTAGAGCACTTCGCCCACTTCGTCGCGGTTGCCGGCGGTGCCCTGGCGCTTGTCGTAGAGCTGCGCGAGGATGTCCTTGATCACTTTCGCGTCGTAGTTGGCACTGCCCTGCAGCGCGACGGCGTTGTAGCCCTTGGCGTTGTCGCCCAGATCGCGCGTGTCGGCTTCGGATCCGGCCCACCAGGAACCGTAGATCCGGTTGCGCGCGAAACCGATCGACTGCGCCTCCTTGAGCGCCGTCGGCGTCATCACGCCGTAGCCGCGCAGGATGATGTAGTCGGGCCGATCGCGGCGAATCTGCAGCCAGGCCGATTTCTGTTCCAGCCCGGGCGGCGTGAGCGGCACCTCGATCAGCTGGAAGCCGTGCATCGCGGCGCGTTTCCTGAGCAGCGGCAGCGTTTCCTTGCCGTAGGCGCTGTCGTGATAGGCCACCGCGATCTTCTTGCCCGCGAGCTTGTCCAGGCCGCCCTCGCGCGCGCCGATCGCCTGCACGATGACGTCCTCGCCGAGCTGGTAGTTGCCGGCCAGCGGAAACACCCATTTGAAGACCTTGCCGTTGGCTGCGTCGCCTCGGCCGTAGCCCAGCGTCAGGACCGGAATCTTGTCGGCGTCGGCCTTTTCGCTGATGGCAAAGGTGGCGCCGGTCGACCAGGGCTGGATCAGCACCGCGCCGCCGTTCTTCGTCTTCATGCGTTCGTAGCACTCGACCGAGCGTGCCGTGTCGTAGCCGGTCTCGCACTCCTCGACCAGCAGCCTGACGCCGTTGACGCCGCCGCGCAGGTTGACCAGCTTGAAATAGTCGACCATGCCGTTGGCGGCCGGAATGCCGCTGGGCGCGTACGGGCCGGTGCGATAGGTCAGCAGCGGCACGTATTGCTCGACCTGCTGCGCCCAGGCACCGCCGGCGCCCAGGGCGGCGCCTGCGACGAGCGCGGCGCCCAGCATCGAAATCGGGCGTTTCATGTCGGTCTCCTCATCGGTTGGTGGTTGGCAGACAACGGCGCGAAAACGTGGTCTCAGTAGGGAAACGGCCACAGCCGCAGTTTTTCCTTGCCGGTGGACCACAATCGTGCGAGTCCGTGCGGCTCGACGATCAGGAACCAGACGATGAGCGCACCGAAGACGATGAGCTCGGCGTGCGAGGCTGCCGTGGTCGTGACGGCGATTCCCGCCAGCGAGGCGAGAAACGGCAGCAACTGGTTGAGCACGATCGGCACGGCGACGATGAATGCCGCACCGAAAAAACTCCCCATGATCGAGCCCAGACCGCCGATGATGATCATGAAGAGCAACTCGAGCGAGAGGTCCAGACCGAAGGCTGCCGGCTCCCATGAACCGAGATAGAAGAAGGCCCACATCGCTCCGGCCAATCCGAGAATGAAGCTGCTCACGGCGAACGCGCTCAGCTTGGCGTACATCGGCCGAATGCCGATCACCGCGGCAGCCACGTCCATGTCCCGAATTGCCATCCACTCGCGCCCGATGGCGCCGCGCACCAGGTTCTTCGCCGCCAGCGCCAGCACCACGAGCACCGTCAGGCAGAAGAGATACCTCGCCACGTTGCTCTCGAGCGGCACCCCGAACACGGACAGGTCCGATACTCCCACCACCCCCGAGGGGCTGTCCACGGTGAGCCACCTGACGCGCAGGAACATCCAGTCGGAGAAGAACTGCGCCGCGAGCGTGGCCACCGCCAGGTACAGCCCCTTGACGCGCAGGCTCGGGAGGCCGAACACCATGCCGAACAGCGCCGCGCACACGCCTCCCAGGATCAGCGCCACCACGAGCGGCATGCCGGGCACGCGCATCACGAAGTTGTAAGCTCCGTAGGCGCCTACGGCCATGAACGCAGCGCCGCCCAGCGAGATCTGCCCGCAATAGCCCACCAGCAGGTTCAGTCCGAGCGCGGCCAGCGACATCACCAGGAACGGGATCAGGATCGCGGCGAACAGGTATTCGCTGGCCGCGAGCGGAATCACGACGAAGGCAAGCACCAGCAGCAGCACCATCGCGATGCGGTCCTGCAGGATCGGAAAGACCTGCTGGTCGCTGCGGTAGCTGGCCTTGAACTGACCGTTCTCGCGGTAGAGCATCGTCAGACGCGGTCGATGATTTTCTCGCCGAACAGGCCCTGCGGCCGCACGAGGAGGAAGGCCAGCGCCAGCACGTAGGCAAACCAGATTTCGATGCCTCCGCCGACGTAGGGGCCCAGATAGACTTCCGAGAGCTTCTCGCCGGCGCCGATGATCAGCCCGCCCACGATGGCGCCCGGAATCGAGGTCAGGCCCCCCAGGATCACCACCGGAAGCGCGCGCAGCGCCAGCGTCGAGAGCGAGAACTGCACCGTGAGCTTGCTGCCCCACACCATGCCGGCAACCAGGGCGGCAAAACCCGCGACACACCACACGATGACCCAGATGCGCGACAGCGAAATGCCCACCGACTGCGCCGCACGATGGTCGTCGGCCACCGCGCGCAACGCGCGCCCGGTCGCGGTCTTCTGGAAGAACAGCGCCAGCGCCGCCACCAGCGCTGCCACGATTCCGGCGGCGATCAGGTCCTGCGGTTCCACCAGCACGCCGCCGTCGAACACGTTGTCGAACACGAAGACCGGATCCTTGGGCATGCCGATGTCGATCTTGTAGATGTTGCTGCCGAATACCGACTGGCCCACTCCCTCGAGAAAGTAGGCGATGCCCAGCGTCGCCATCAGCAGCGTGGCTTCGGACTGGTTCACCAGGTGACGCAGGGCGAAGCGTTCCACCGCCCAGGCCACGACGAACATCAGCAGCGCCGCCCCGGCGAACGCGAGCAGGTTCACCGCGATCCTGTTCTCCAGCCCGATCCAGCCCGGAATCCACTCGGCAAGGCGCGCCATCGCCAGCGCCGCGAACAGCACCATCACGCCCTGCGCGAGGTTGAACACGCCCGAGGCCTTGAAGATCAGCACGAAGCCAAGCGCCACCAGCGCATACAGCATGCCGCTCATCAGCCCGCCGATCAGGGTCTCGAGAAAGAAGCTCATGGCCGCTTCACGCTCATTTCGCAGCGCCGCCCAGATATGCGCGGATCACCTCGGGATTGTCGCGCACCTTGTCGGGCGTCCCGTCGCCGATCTTCCGGCCGTAGTCGAGCACCACCACGCTGTCGGAGATGTCCATCACCACGCTCATGTCGTGCTCGATCAGGACGATGGTAGTGCCGAACTCTTCGTTCACGTCGAGGATGAAACGGCTCATGTCCTGCTTCTCCTCGACGTTCATGCCCGCCATCGGCTCGTCGAGCAACAGCACCTGCGGCTCCATCGCCAGCGCCCGGCCCAGGTCGACCCTTTTCTGCAGGCCGTAAGGCAGCCGGCCGACCGGGATCTTCCGGTATGCCTCGATCTCGAGGAAGTCGATGATCTGTTCGACGAACTCGCGATGCACCAGTTCTTCGCGCTCGGCTGGCCCTACGCGCAGCGCCTGCAGCAGCAGGCTGCTCCTGAATTTCAGGTTGCGCCCGGCCATGATGTTGTCCAGTACGCTCATGCCCGAAAACAGCGCCAGGTTCTGGAACGTACGCGCAATGCCCATCTCCGCGACCTGACGGCTGTCCATGTGCCTGAAGGTGCGGCCGCGAAACGCGATACTGCCTTCGGTGGGCGTGTAGACGCCGTTGATGCAGTTGAGCAGCGACGACTTGCCGGCGCCGTTGGGGCCGATGATCGAGCGGATCTCGTGCTCGCGCACGTCGAAGCTGACGCCGCTCAGCGCCTTGATGCCGCCGAAACGCAGGCCCAGGTCGCGCACGGCGAGAATCACCTCGCCGATCCGGCGCTCGCGCACGCTCGCTGCCACCGGCCGCGCGGGGTTGGCTGCCACGGTCGGATTCACGCGGCGGCCTTCACCGGCGGGTAAGTGCTGGCGTCCAGAATCCGGATGGTGGCGCTCACCGTGCCGGTGCGTCCGTCCTCGAACTTCACCGCGGTCTCGATGAACTGCTCGCACCTCCCGTCGTACATCGCATCGACCAGCACCCGGTATTTTTCGGCGATGAAGCCGCGCCGCACCTTGCGCGTGCGTGTGAGTTCCTCGTCGTCTGGGTCGAGTTCCTTGTGCAGCACCAGGAAGCGCGCGATCTGTGTCGCCGCCATCTCCTCGTCGGCGGCCAGCTCCGCGTTGACCTTCTCGACGCAGCCTTTCATCATCTCGAGCACTTCGGGCTTGCCGGCCAGGTCGACGTAGCCGGTATACGGCAGCCCGCGCCGCTCGGCCCAGTTGCCCACCGCCTCGAAGTCGATGTTCAGGAACGCGCACACGCGCTCGCGGCCGTCGCCGAAGCACACCGCCTCCTTGACCTGCGGAAAGAACTTGAGCTTGTTCTCGATGTAGTTGGGGGCGAACATCGGCCCGTCGCGGCCGCCCTGCGGGCCCTTCAGGCGGCCTACGTCGCTCGAGCGGTCGATGATGCGCAGGTGCCCGTCCGCGTCGATCACCCCGGCATCGCCGGTGTGAAAGAAACCCTCGTCGTCGAGCACTTCGGCGGTGGCCTGCGGGTTGCGGTAGTAGCCACTCAGCAGCGAGGCGCTGCGCACCAGCACTTCGCCACCGTCGGTGATCCTGAGTTCGACGCCCGGAGCAGCCGGGCCCACCGTGTCGAGCTTGACCTCGCCGTTCTTCTGGATGCACACGTAGGCGCAGGTCTCCGTCTGGCCGTAGAGCTGCTTGAGGTTGACACCGATGGAGCGGAAGAAGCGAAACAGGTCGGGGCCGATCGCGGCCCCCGCGGTATAGGCCACGCGAATGCGCGAAAGCCCCAGCGCGTTCTTCAGCGGATCGTAGATCAGCAGTCTGCCCAGCCCGTAAAGCAGTCTGCTGCCGGGTGCCACCGGCTTGCCGTCGAGGATGTCGGCGCCCACGCGCCGCGCCACCTGCATGAACCTGCGATACAGCCATTGCTTGGGTCGCGCGGCATCCTCCATGCGAATCGAGACCGAGGTCAGCATGCTCTCGAAAATGCGCGGCGGCGCGAAATAATAGGTCGGTCCGATCTCGCGCATGTCGATCGGCACGGTGTCGGCCGACTCCGGGCAGTTGATCGTGAAGCCGGCCACCAGCCACTGCGCGAACGAGAAGAGGAAGTCTCCGGCCCAGGCCGGGGGCAGGTACGACAGCACCTCGTCGTCTCCGTCGAGCCGGTCGATCGCCACGCCGCCTTCGGCCGCGGCGATGTAACCCGCATGCGTCTGGCACACGCCCTTGGGCCGGCTGGTCGTGCCCGAGGTGTAGAGAATGATCGAAGTGTCGTCGGGCTCGACCCGTGCGACCAGCTGGCCGAACAGCTCCGGATGCGCCTGCTCGTGCCTGCGCCCCAGCGCCATCAGCTCGTTCACGCCGATCAGGCCGGGCTCGCGGTAGTTGCGCAGACCCCGCGGGTCGTCGTAAATGATGTGCGCGATGGTCGGCGCGGCGCCGACATCGTCACCGGCGCGCAATTCGAGCAGCTTGTCCACCTGCTCCTGATCTTCGGCGTAGGCGAACCTGGCCTCCGTCTGGCGCAGCACATGGCCCATTTCGGCGGCCACGGCATCCTGGTACAGCGGCACCGGCACTCCGCGCAGCGACTGCGCCGCCAGGAACATCAGGTACAGCCGCGGCCGGTTGTCGCCCACGATGGCAAGATTCTCGCCCGCTGCGAACCCCAGCGCAGCCAGCCCCAGAGCCATGTGCCGCACGTCGTCGAGTGCGCGCTGCCAGCTCCAGGTCTGCCAGATGCCGTATTCCTTCTCGCGCAGCGCCGGCGCACGCGGCCGCTCGGCAGCGTGCCGCTGCAGCAGACGCGGAAAAGTCGTCGCCATCGCCAGTCGCTCCCCCGCCGGTCGGAAACGCCTACCCGAGCCCGTTGCACCAGGGCTTCTTTGCGTTGAACCTTAACATAGACGCTGACCCCGTCGACAAGGTCGGGGACGACGTCGCGGCGATGCGCGGTGGAGTCGGAACCTGTGCGCCACTCACGACCGCGGCGGTGCGCGGCGGGGCGTCTTCAGCGTGTTCTGGCGGAGACGGAGGGATTCGAGTCACCGCTTGAAGAACCGCGCCCAGCCTTGCTTTCCGGGCAGCACCCCTTCCCGTTGTGTACCAGCATTGTGGCCCGAATTGTGTATCAGCGGCAAGCGGGGAGGCACTGCAGCGCGTCGCGAGCCTGCGGTCAGTGCGCCCCGGAGTTTGGCGGACGAACAGGAATCGAACTCTGCGACAAGGCCGTCCTCGCACCCTCACCCTTCAAGCCGAAGGTTTGCTCGCTCGCAGTTGGCCTTCGATCTGCTCGCGGAGGTCTCGATCCGTGTAGCGGTGAACGACTGCCGTTGCCGCGACTTGGGCGACGGCAACCGCTTTCGACACCTCATTCAGACTGCGATCAACACCCTCATACCGCTCCACCACTTCTGGGAAGACGCTCGACGATTGCGCGACAGTTGCGAAGTCTTGTTCATTGGTCAGCTCGATACATTCCTCCGCGATATCGGCGATGCTGTGCCTGAAGCGTTTCTTCAGTTCCCCGTCGCCGTAGCCCTTCTCTTGCACCAGAAGCGCTTTCAGAAGGATCTCGGTTGCTTCGCGAAAGCCAAGGGCCGCACGAGCGTCTGGACGCTGGGCGAGCAGTTGCGCGATTGCGCCACGAAGTGCTCGGTCACCGCTCGCGAGGAAGGCAGCGGCCCTCGCGGAAAGCTTCTTCGTAGCGTCGAGGTCACTGATGCCGTACCCGTAGTCCACGCAGTCCGCCCAGTAGCGCACGAAACGGTGGTGGTCTCTGGCGGCGCTCCCCAGCGCAACCCTAATGCCGTTCGGCATTGTTGATAGGGCATCAAGTGCAACGAACCGGACCATACCGTAGCCGTGCAGAACCTCCACAGGCCAGAAGCAAGCGTCAAAGTAGAAGGCGCCAACAAACAAGGCGCCAATCGCTTGCGTCCCCGGCTGCGTGTGCTGTGCGAACCAGTCGAAAATATCCGTGGCAAGCTGCGAGGGAATCGAGACCGAGCACTTGAAATCGGCATCGAGTTCCTTGATTGCTAGCCACGGTCGCTGGGCGGGCGGGACCTCCTGCGCTCGATAACGCGCGTTCGCTCCCTTCAACCAAGCGTCGAGTAGTTCCGGCGTAATCGTCCATTGTGGACGCGGTCCGCGAGACATCAAGGGCTTCCAGCCACCGACGCTGCCGCACTCATCGTCTGGAACGGATGCGTGGGCGTCGCCTGGATGTATTCCTTTGCGATCCGTCGAATCGAACTCGCCCATTCCCCCTCTGCAATCTCGAACGGCGTACCGAAGAGGCGGTTGAGGATCGTCTTCGGGATGTGCGGGTTGTTCAACGTCGCCCCGCGCTCGGCGATGTACTTCGCCCGAAGCTGCAGGATCTCCAACATCTTCGCAGGCGAAATCCCGGTCTTCTTCTTCTTGCCTGGGAGCAATACGTCAGCCGCTTCCGAGTACTGCTTGCTGCTCCATTGACGCTTGTGCAGCCGTTTCGCGTCTTGCATCGTGTACAGCGGCTTCGCCCCACAGATGTTCGCCACATCGGCAGCGGTCAAATTGGCCGAAGCCCGATCAGCAATGGCGAAATCAGGCCCGATCTTGTCTTCGATGTCCTTGATCCACGGTTCAAGCGTGTCAGGGGGCAAGCAGAGGCACCGCTGGAGTTCGGGGCTTCGCCCTTTCGAGTAGAAGCCGATCACCCAGAACTTCCCGCGCCACTTCAGGATGTGATCGCGCCCGACATCGCGAGCAGTCGAAACAGAGTCCCCGGTCGTCGACTTGACCTCGACATCGACACGAACGCTGCGCCCGTCATCGAGCGAAACGTCGAAGTGAGCGTCAGTCCCCCCGCGTTCGTGGCTGGGGTCCCAAGCCAGGTTGAACATACGGCAAAGCTCACGCTCTCGTGCATCGTCCTGAACCGACATCGACTCAGGCCTTCAGGGCAGCGAGCACCGACCGAGCTACCGCGTATGCAACAGGCGGCGCAACGGAGTTCCCGATCTGGCCGAGCGCCTGATACACAGCGCCCGAGAAGTGCCAGTCCTCCGGGAAGCCCTGAAGGAGCGCGCAATCGGGCACGGCGAGACGCTGATGGCCGTTCTCTGGCGGGTACGCTGCGGCTTGCTCGCGAGTTCGCTGCACGCCGTTCGGCCACAGACGGAGTGCACCCCACACGGACAGCGACGCCTTGCTGTTGACGACGCCTGTTGTGTTGCGCGGCCCTGTGAAGCCGGAGCGCAGCGTCGGAGCGAACGTGTCGAATCCGATGTCAGGCAAGCCGAGCGAGTGGCGCGCGAGGTTCGGGGGCAAGAGATCGTCGGAGCCTTCCGACGTGGCCGAATGCGTCGGCTCGGGCACTTGGAAGCGCCGACTGTCTGTCTTCCTGCGGAACCCGACGAAGAAGACTCTCTTCCGCGCCTGCGGGACCCCGAATTCGCTCGCGTTCAGTCGGAAGCTGTGGATCTCGTAGTGCGACGCGAGCGGCCCCGTGATGTGTAGTCGGACGAACTTCGCGAACTTGGGGTCGAGGAAGCCGGGTACGTTCTCCGCAATGAAGGCAAGCGGCTTGACTTGCAGCACGCATTCAACGAACGCGGGCCACATATTGCGAGGATCATTCGCGCCGTGCTGCTTCCCGGCAATCGAGAACGGCTGACACGGCGGCCCGCCCTGCACGATATCCACACCTCGGTACTGCTGCCAATCGGCCAGCGTTACGTCTCCGTCTTCCCCGCTGCACACCTTCCAGTTGCACCGGTTCGCCCGCAGCGTCTCGCCACAGATGTCGAGGATCTCGTAGGAAGCTGCGTGACCGACCCCTGCCCGCTCGAATCCGAGATCCAGACCACCGCCACCCGAGAAGAGCGACAACGCCGTAAGTCCGGTCTGCTCCACAAGAGGCATCAGTGCATTCGGATCGAGGCGCGGGCGATGAACCTGGATGATGTTCCCGTGGCGACTGCCCGCGATCAGTGCCGCCTTGCGTTGCTGCGAGCGAATTGAAGTGTCTCGGTACTGCTGTCGCCGTTCCGCCGTGATCTGGTACGCCATCTTCGGATTCGCCTCTAGTTCGTCTGTGCTTCTGGATCTTCAAGAAAGCGCACAAGCCGCTGCTGCAGTCCCTCGCCGGCAACCTCGCACTCCCACACGACCAGCGAACGCCAGCCCTGCGCATCGAGTCGCGAGATGGTAACCCGGTCCCGCTCGCGATTGGAGTCGAGCTTCGCCTTCCAGTACTCCGCACGGCTCTTCGGGGTGAACGCTCGTGGACAGCCTTCGTGCTGATGCCAGAAGCAGCCATGCACGAAGATCACCTTCCGGCGCCCCGGAAAGACGATGTCAGGGCGACCGGGCAGGCCCTTCCGGTGCAGTCGGTACCTGTACCCCAAGCTGAAGAGCAGCCGACGCACGGCAACCTCCGGCTTCGTGTCCTTCCCTCGAATGCGGCCCATCAGGCGGCTTCGATCATCCGGCGAGAGACGATCCATCTAGCCTCGCTACTGTTCAAACATACAGCATCGCGCCATCGGTATCAACAGACAGATTTCGCCCGATGGTGACACTTGCGGGTTCCTTCGAGGGTGCCCGGCGATTCCCGACAGAAATTTCCGAGCAGCCTATCCGCTACATCGGCGGCGCGCGCCTCCCCCCGGTACCCCGTCCACACACACACACACACGGGTCCGCACAGTCGCACGCGTGGGCCTGGCGGGCGGGAGCCGTACTCGCTTGAAGTCCGCCCGCATCATCGTTCGCAGCGACGCACGCCCTGCCCCGAGCGCGTACCTGCCCGGGCACCTTCGAGGGCCCTTCGCGATAGCCGATCCCAATCTGAGGTACACCCGTGGCTGGCTGCCAAGTGCCCCCCGGAAATGTGCCAAGATGGGGTCGATATCCGAATTTCTTGACAGTTGTCGGTTATGGTCTTAGAGTTCATCTTGGCATTCCGCCACCAGAGGACCACTGACATGACAGGCAAGGTGATCGGGTATCGCAGGGTGTCCGCGCTCGACCAGACTGCGGCCAGGCAGCTTGAAGGCATCCACCTCGATAAGGTCTTCGAGGACAAGGCCAGCGGGAAGGACACTCACCGGCCGGCACTGGCGCAGATGCTGGAGTTCGTACGCGACGGGGACGAGGTCGTCGTCCACTCTCTTGATCGGCTCGCGAGGAACCTCGGGGACCTGTGCAAGATCGTTGAGGACCTCACCAAGCGAGGCGTGCGGGTTCGCTTCGTGAAAGAGTCGCTGTCGTTCAGTGCCGATACCGTGGACCCGATGGCGACGATGCTGATGCACGTCATGGGGGCCTTTGCCCAGTTCGAGCGCAGCCTCATTCGCGAGCGGCAGCGTGAGGGGATTGCCATCGCCAAGGCCAAGGGGAAGTACCGGGGCCGGAAGCAGGCCCTGTCGCCCGAGCGGGTCGCGGAGCTTCGGGCGCGAGTGGCTGCCGGGAACGAGTCGAAGGTGGCGATTGCGAAGGCCTTCGGGGTGTCCCGCGAGACGCTGCGGAAGTACCTGACGCAGCAGGCGCAGGGCGCACAGACGAGGGCTTGAAATGGCCACGCGCAGAACAGCCGCGCAGAAGGCAGCGACGCAGGCCCTCAGCGCCGAGCGGACCCACAAGGCGCTCGAATACGCGTGGGAGTTGTCGCCATTCATCGATCAGTGGGAAGCCGAGGGGTACACCGACGCGCAGATCGTGGACCTGCTGAACGATGGCGGAGCCGTCGTGCCGAGCGAGTACAAGCTCGACAGAAGAGACCGGATCGCACCGGTCCCGATAAAGCGTTGGACGTTGACTCAGTTCCTGCGCCTGAAGGCGAAGATCCCGGTTGTGAGGAAGAAGATGGCCTTCACGGGGAAACAGCGCGGGGACACCAACGTCAAAGTGTGGGGTGACGGCGCCGGCCTGTTCGCGTGGCCCGAGGAAATCGGACTCGACGTTCGGAACCATGCGCCGTACCTTGACGACGAGCCGAAGCGCAACACGCCTGAGTGGCAGGAGTGGCGGGAATGGCACTTGATGGAGAAGGCGCACGGCGAGGCCATCGACTCCGCGTACCGCCGAGGTGACCGCGCGAGGGTGGCAGCGTTGAAGGAGGCACGACACACCGAGCGGGAGAACTGGAAGGAACGTGCTGCCCGCTCACGTGGCCTGCCGTGGCCACCGCTGCCGCCTGACACGTCGCCAACTAGCGAACTGGTATCGGTGCCGCGCGAGCGCACTTTCAGGCACACGACCGGCAACTATGCGCCGTACTGGTACAGGCCAGACGAGCCGCCCTCCGAGTACGTGCTGAAGATGCGGAAGCTCAAAAGGGGTTCGCAGAGGTACCGGGAACTCGCCAAATTGGAGCTTGACCGCTGGGTCGGCGTACACCGGGAGCGGATGCGGACGGATCCCGAGTACGCAAAGGCGGAGCTGCAGGCTGAACGGGAATTTGATCTCTGGCAGCGCGGTCGCGGGCCGCGTCCGCTGTGGTACGAAGAGGAGGAGCGGAAGCCGGTTGCTCCTTCGCTCGCCCTGCCTTCGACGTTCGCCAAGCCGTTCGACCCGGAAGAGTGCGAGGACCTGGATGACTGGCGTGACGAGGATTGACAGACCAAGATCGCGGGAAAGGCAGTACTGGCGCGGCTTCTGGGGCAGTGGCGTCGGTACTCTACGTACCTATGGAGCGGCGCCGAGAATCTGCTCCAGTTCCTGAAGGGCACTGACCGGGCCTGCAGGCGCGGCTCGCGCCGCTGTCGAAGACAAGAGCCAATCCTCGAAATCGGGCATCACGACTACGGCCGACTTCGAGTCACTCGCCGGACACCCGAACGCCCCCTTCAGGCTCGCCCGAAGCGGCCTGAGACGAACGCTCCGAATCGGGTTCGACAAGTGCCAGCAAGGCCTTGTACGACTCGTACACGTCCCCTTTCTCCGTGGTCGATGCTGTTGTGTCTACCAATCAAGGGTGAACCTTCCTACCCATTCAGGGGCACGGGACAGAGAATCTTTCCGCTGCTCCTCTCCCTTGCATCGTCCCGGCCGATCTGAAGGCCCGTACGACTTCCCCCTGTGGAGTAGTGGTCCTGATGGACCCCTGTCCTTCAGGCGCCCTTACCACCCCGCCCGAAAGACCCGCCGACTGCCGCCGGCTCGGTTCGCCACCCCTCGCCGTTGTCTCATCCCGGCGAGTGCCCGGACAGCCGCTTGCCGGTGGCGTGTAAGACGACCCACCGCTGCCCCTGCCAAGTCGCCTCTTGGACGTTTCGGACAGTCGAAACCTTCCAACGTCATCCGTAAGCAATTGATTCTTCACGGCTTTTCGGTATGAAGCTTAAGAGAAGAGCGTAGTAGAAGTAGAAGAGAAACCGGGCCTCCCCTGACACTGTCCTTACGGCCCATTGGCGCCCCGCGCATCGCCTTTCCCCTGCCCTTCGGTCTACCTGGCAACACGCCTTCATGCCCACCGGCAGGCCCTCGTACGCCCACTTCAGCCGCAGCTCAGGCGGCGCTTCGGGCCACCTACAGGAACCACATCCCATGAACCTGCAGTCCCTCCCGAAAGTCACCGTTGTCGATGCCCTGATGGGCGCAGGCAAGACGACCCTCGTCATCCGAAAGATGAAGGAGATCGCCCTCTCGTTCGAGAGTCTCTTCGAGGACGGTGCCCACCGTTTCATCTACATCACCCCATTCCTCGAAGAAGTCGAACGGGTCAAGAAGTCGCTGAACGAAGACCCCGAGATCGCCGGTAGCAGTGCGGGACGGAATGTCGCCTTCGATCCGATGCCTGAAGGTGGTCGGAAGCTGTGTGGTCTGAACCGGCTACTCGCCGAGGGTCAGAACATCGTCGCGACCCATGCCCTGTTCAAGCACGTCGATGAGGCGACCGGCGAGGCTCTGGAGAACTACCGGTACACCCTCTTCGTGGACGAGGTCGCCGAGTGGGTCGAGCGGTACGAGATCAGTACACAAGACCTTCGGATGCTGTTCGATTCGGGGCGCCTGAAAGTCAACCGAGAGACCAAGCGAGTCGATTGGATCGACCCGCCCGAGGGGTATCGCGGGAAGTTCGACCCCCTCCGGTCCCTGTGTCTCCAAGGCAAGATCGTCGCCTCCAGGTTCGCCCCGAACGAAGACGTGCCGGTACTGCTCCTGTGGCAGATGCCCACCGAGTTCCTCGCCCACTTCGAGCGTGTCTACATCTTCACGCACCTGTTCGAGGGGTCGGATATGTCGGCGTACTTGCGCCTGCACGGCGTCGAGGTGGAGAAGGCCACCATCGGACGGGATGGAACGATGGTCCCGTATGACCCGGCCATCGAGGCGGAGAGGGTCGAGTGCATCAAGCGCCTTGTCGAGATCGAGGAAGACCCGGTCCTCAACGCCGTAGGGCGCAAGACGGGCCGCTCCAATCCTCTCTCGAAGGGATGGTTCGACTCCGACCGTCGCAGCGGGGAGATCGGCGCCACGAAGCTGGCACGGGCGACCCGGAACTTCTTCGTGCATCGCTGCGGGACGCCCTCGGGAAGCAACTTGTGGTCCACGTTCAACAAGTTCCGCAAGGCCTTGCAGGGATCGGGCTACGCACGTTCGTTCCTCGCCTGCAATGCGCGGGCCACGAACGACTACCGGGACCGGGTGTCGCTCGCCTACCTCGTCAACTTGTACCGGCATCCCTTCATTCGGGGCTACTTCGAGGATCACGGCGTCGCGACTTCCGATGACTTCTATGCCCTCGGAACGCTGACGCAGTGGATCTGGCGATCCGCGATCAGGGATGGGAAGCCGATCAAGGTCTTCATCCCATCCGAGCGTATGCGGGGTCTCCTTCGCGACTGGCTCGACGGCAAGCTGCCCTCCATTGACGGCAGCGGAGAGGGAGAACCTGACCGCGCCGCCACCGAAGGCGAGCCGGAGGGGCACGAAGAGCAGACCTTCGACACCGAACCGGAGTTCGCATGAACCCAGTCCTCTCGATGATCCACGATCAAGACCCCTTCGAGCCTCGACAACGGAGAAGCCTCCCTCCACGCGAGTTCAGGGCCTACAACGCGACCCTCAAGTGCGATGCCCTCGGCTGCAACGAGCGGCGCGACAGTCCGACTCGCCATTGTCGAAAGCACTACCGGCGCCTCTGCGCCTTCGGGCACCTGACGAAGCGCCACATCGACTCTGGCGCGATCTGGAAGGCCAAGCAGCGTGCCCGCAAGCTCCTCGACCGATCCATCGAAGCCCGACATCCGACGGTCCTCGCAGGCCTCGAAGGCATCCGGCGACTGCTTGCGCCTGGCAGCTTCATCCATCGCGAGGAGAAGCACGAGTTCCTCCGCCGCATCTCTGCGGTAGCGGACCCCCGCGATGTGATCGTTGAGACAGTGGCCGTCTGTATGTGCCTCCATCGCTTCGACCCGGATGGCTACGCCGACCCCGACTACCTCACAACGCAGATCACGCACCGGCTGCGGAAGCTCGGTCCGCCAAGGTATGCGAACGCGACCGGCCAGAAGTCCCTGCGGCGCAGCAAGGCGATGGCAGGCGCCGTGCTCGATGTCATCGGTCCTCTTGTGTCCTTGATGGTCAGCACATTGGAGCGCGACCGGAAGCTCAGGCAGGCGAGGCGACAACCGAAACACCCACTGAATGGAGCAGTACCGCATGACCAATGACGACAGCAACGATCCACAGCAACAACCCGCAGCGAAGAAGCGCCGCAAGCGTGCCCGCAACGTGGACCTGCAGGGCCTTCGCAAGAAGCTGCTCTCGACCTGTGACGACTACTTGTCTCAGACGCCTCTCGACTCGCTCAACGCCGCGATGATCAAGGCCATCGGAGAGGTAGTGACTTCGGTCGGCACGGAGTACACGAAGAACGAGCGCGCCGCCGTGCCCTCGAAGGCCCTCGCTGACTTCGTCATGCCCTTCGCAGTGCCAGGCGCGGAACAACCGACGGGCGTCCTTCCATTGCCCGCAGCAGCGACCCCCGCGAACGGCTTCCCCAGCGTCGCCGAGCCGACGGTGAGGGGCACCGGAGGCGGAATCAAGGCGGCCCCGCGCTGCGGACAGCAGCTACACGACTACTCGGGCCTCTCACCGCGCGAGTGAACGCGCCACACATCAACCAAGGAACACAGACCATGACCACGAACACGAACCAAGACAACTTCCTCGCCACCGCAGACGCCCACGGGGGCCTGGTGCGCGTGAGCTTCTCGAAGCCCGGCACCGACACTGACGGTTCCCGCGCGGGCCACACCGAACGGATGGCGAAAGTCTCCGAGCGAGTGCAGACGCGCGAGGGCGGCGCCGCATCCCTCGTCCAGACGACCTCGGCCCCGGCCATCGAAGGCATCGCCGCAGACGGCCGGATCGCTTCGGCCCGCAGCCAGTACGGGTCGGCCCGCACCGGGGCAAGCATCACGGAGGGTGACCTGATCGACCTCGGTGGCCTTCAGGTTCGCATCAAGGACGCCATCGCGGCGGGCGTGGTCGTCACGAACCCGGACGGATCCTTCTCGCTGGCAGGAGGCGCCAAGGGGCAGTCGGGAAAGCGGTAAGCGGCACGGCAGATGAGGCCCCTGCCGATGGGGCTTCGTCTACCGATGCCGCAGATGCGCCGTTCGACCTCGACAAGGACGATACCTCCGTCGAGGCAACCGAGCGCCTCCAGGCAGAGTTCCCTGCCGAGGACTTCGCGAATCACGAAGAGGACCGGGCAGAGATCCTGCGAGTGACCGAAGGGATCACCCCCGAGCAGACCGGCGTGGCCCTCGACCATGTCCTGAAGGGCTTGGCAGGCACCGGAGAAGTGGACGCCGAGGAGATCGCGAAGGAGATCGGTACGACCCCCGAGCGCGCCTATGAGCTTGTCCTCCGCCTCGTTGACGCCCACTCGCGCCTTGTCACTGCGAACCTCTTCGGCGGCGACGCTGACCTTCACGCCGACTTCGCACGCTGGGCCATCGCCAATGAGCGACAGGCCTACGTAAAGGCGGCGGAAGCGGTTGCCCGCACACAGTCGAGCAAGCCCATAGCGGCACTCGTGATGAAGAGGATCGCCGCCCTGAAGGCGGAGCAGTCGAGGGCCGCACCGAAGCAGCAGCAACGGCGCACAGACAGCCAGAGCAAGGCGACTGACCGCGAGCGCGAGATCGAAGCCGTACGCCGGGATCTGCGGGAGCGCGAGGAAGCGCACAGGCGCGAGCGCGAGGCTCACCGCTACATGTGGGAAGACGACGTATGACCGCGTACCCCATCGAGAAGACGATCAGGGTCGCCGACGCGCTCCGTCAGTCCTTGGAGCAGTTCATCGAGTCGCCGCTGAGTGAGGCCCGTGAGGCCGACGTGGTCGCTCGCATGGCCGAGTACCGCGACGCTGTCCGAGCAGGCCTCCTGGTGCTGCCCCGAGTGATCCGCCGTAAGTGCAACGAAAGGACCCGACGTACATGAAGAAGAATCGAGCGAATCCCTACGTTCTGTTCCCGGAGGCGCAGGCGGAGAAGGAGGAGAAGGAGGACCCGGCGGACACGATTCGCGCAGCAAAGGCAGCATTCGAGCGGGGCGATCTGGTGTCGTTCTATGCGTCGTGGAAGGCGGCAATGATCGAGCGAAAGCTGCCCCTCGATTGGTTCGTCACGGATCGCCGCGAGGGCGAGGGGCTGCACTGAGATGAACACGACGATGGGGAAGAGCGGCGCCTCTCTACTGGCGGTAGCGGAAGCCGCGATCAACGCGGCATGGGCCAGAGCCTGCCAGTCAACCGAAAGGGCACGCACAAGGCGGATGCGACGCTTCTTCGAGGAGCAGCGCCAGGCGAAGGCGAAGGCGAAGGCCACCAGACTGCCTTGGGAGCCGAAGGAGCCGGAAGATGACCCGCACAATTGACAAGACGGGGGCGCCCGTCACCGTGAAGGCCGACAAACGCCGATCATCCAAGGCGCCCCTGTCAGTCGGCAGCATGAGGAACCAGTGCGGGGCCTGCGGGTTGCTCTTCGGGGGCCTCACAGGGTTCGACCGGCACCGCACAGGCGCCTTCAGCGCCGCAGGCGCGGCTGGGGTCAATCGGCGCTGCATGACTCCGCAGGAACTCGAAGCCGCCGGCATGACACAGGGGGGCGATGGGTTCTGGCGCCTGCCAGCGCCCCAGATGGCCGCTGCGTAGCAGCTACGCTATGGCCTGAAGGGGTCGGCCTGGAAGCTCCTGAAACGATGTGGCGGTACAGGGGGCTGCTACTGCCGCCTTGGCGGGCACTTGAAGGTGCCTTGAAGGCCCCTCGCCGGAACACTGGCGGGGGGCCTTTTCGTTTCCCGCGACAGGGGCGCCTGCGCGGCCCACGCCGCGAACAGCGGCTACGTCACCGAGACTGCCCCTGCGGATAGACTATCTGCCGCCATGTTCAACCGCTACCGCGTCCCCTCCCTGCACGAACTCACTACGGTCTTCGTTTACCGGCCGAAGTACGTCTGGCTTGGCATCCTCGTCCCGCTCGTAGCGATCAGCGGATGCGTTGCCCTTGGCGTATGCAATGGATGGGAACTGGACTGGTCACTGAAGGTCGCAGGGTTCCTGATCGGGTTCGCAGGCCTGGTGGTTGTCGGCTCTGGACTCCACCGGACCCGTCGACTGTTCCGCGAGGCTTCCGGGGAGTCTGAGCAGCCCAAGCCGTCTGGACTGAAGGACTGGCTGCGCGCCGTGCGGTCGCTGTTCGTCAAACCGGAGCGGCGGGACCTGCATATCCACGTCCCTCTCGGCGGGATCACCCTGAAAGGTCATGCGGCGACGGTCACGGTCGGCGCCAAGACTCTGGAGCAGCGCGTCAAGGACCTGGAGGACCGCGCCGCCGCCGCTGAGAAGCGCGCGGAGGAGATCCGCACCGAGGCACGGCAGGAACTGGAGAAGGCTCGCGCCGAGTTGCGAACGGAAGACAGTCGTCTTCAGAAATCCGTGAATGCGGTCGCCGAACTGTTGGAGAAGGTCAGCGTCGGCGGGCTGGATCTTGAGGGCACGGGCCTCGTGTGGCTGATGCTCGGGTCGTTCCTCACGACACTGAACGACTGGGTGGCAACGTGGGGAATCTGGCGGGCGTTCGTGTAGAGCCTCCCGCCCGTACCCCCCTTGCCAGTCGAGCGACGCTAGTCGCGTCAGCGACGCTAGTCGCGTCAGCGACGCTCAGCGAGGAGCAGTCCGTGCAGGAACCTTTACCGAGCCGAACGTGAGCCGCTGCACGGCATCATTTAGCGTGCGCAGCCCGACTCCGAGTCCGTACTGCCGCCCTATGCCCTCGCCCCCAGTGTGCCCTGTCAGGGCGTCATGGACCTCTTCGCTCACGTTGCTGTTCCGACAGATGTCCTTGAAGGTGTGCCGGAACGAATGGAACACGAGACGCCTGTCCTCGATTCCAACATCCTTACGCAGGTACCGACCGAACCACTTCGACCAGTTGCCCGCACGTCTGCCATACCTATCGGGGCGCAGTTCAGGAAACAGGTGCGTGGCGCCCGTCTTCTTCACCGCGCGGACGTAGTCCAGGAACCCAAGGTCCAACACGTCGCGATGCAATGGGACCGACCGCCGAGAGGATGCAGTCTTGACCTTCGCCCCCTCGCCCTCGTCCGTGACTACAAGGTAGATGATCCCGCCCTCCTCCTCGCGAACGTCGGCGACGGCAAGCTGCGCAAGCTCTTCCTGCCTCGCGCCGGTGTACAGGCCCAACACCGGGAGCCAGTAGGCAGCTTGACCTCCGCCGCCGACTGGGCGCTCCCCCGATGCGAAGACAGGGCTACTGAAGATGCGTTGAAGGTCCGCTTCACGGAACGGAAGGCGCGCTTTCTTCTTCACACGAGAGCCGACGACGTTGACCGTTCGAGCCACGTTGCTCGGGACAAGATCGTTCGTCTCGGCGAAGTTGAGGAGCGTCTTGATCGCGGCAAGGCGCTTCTGGATCGTTGCCGCCTGCAACCCATCGTCCACCAGGCGATCCTTGAAGGCGACGACATGGGCCTTCGTGATCCTGGCGAGGGGGATGGAAGGTCCATTCACGTCATCGAACAGGTCGAGGAATCGCCCGTACTCGTCAATGGTCCGCTGCGCTGGCGTGCGCTCCTTGATCCACCGCTGCATCACGGTTCGCAGCGTGGGTGCTGGTCGCAGCGTCGCCTCTGTGCCAGCGACGGCCATGCGTAGGCTCGAAGGTGCCTCGGCGGGAAACTCCGGGCTATCTACCACCTCGCCCGCCTCCCGGCGCAGCTTCGCGTCGAGTGCGGCAGCAGACGCCTTCGCGAACTCATACGCCAGCTTCCGGTACTGCTCGGACTCGGTGTTGATCTCGAACCCGTATGACATGAGCCAGTCGTCAAGGGCGGGCTGGATCGCTTCGGTATCGCCTGAGCGGATCGCCTGCGAGAGAACCTCCCGGCGCTCCTGAAGGGTCGCCCCGCCGAGGCCGTGAGGGTCGCTGAATGGAACCCCGCGCAGGCCCTCGACCCGAAGCTCCTCGTCGGCTCGCAGGCTCCCCGCACGCATGGTCGCTAGAAGGAACTGGAACTCCTCGCCCGTGATGGACCTTCGGGGCGCTCGCAGGGCCTCGACGTTGACCTTCGGGGGAAGCTGCCGGCGGATCGCCTCGAAGTCCCCGGCGACCTCGACTGCTACCTCCTTCGCCCGCAGCTTCGCTTCCTTGAAGTCGGACGTCTGGAGGCTTCGCTTGACCTCCTTCTTGCCGACCGCTTCAACGAGATCGGACGGCACGCGCGCACGGAAGTAGTAGACCGCGCCGCGACGGACGAGATGGGACTGCGGACGCACCGTTGCACCCCTTTGTGTACCAGCGTTGTGTACCAGTGGGGCGGCTGAAGAGCCTTTCTTGGCGCGGTTTTCCTTCAAGATCAGTGACTTACGAAGGCACTGGCGGAGACGGAGGGATTCGAACCCTCGATGCAGTTTTTGGCCGCATGCTCCCTTAGCAGGGGAGTGCCTTCGACCTCTCGGCCACGTCTCCGGGCTTCGTTCGAGATAACGCTCGCTCGATGCCGGCTCGGGGGCGATTGTACCGCAGCGTGCGGCCCCCGATGGTGTGCGCGAGGCAGGCGGGGCGCGCCGCTCGGCCCCGCGCCGCGGGCAGCGCGCTCAGAACGTGTGAAGTGCGGCCGATTGCTTCACACGTTCTCAGGCTTCGAGCGCGCCCGCCGGCTGGTCGAGCCCGAACGCCTTGTGCAGCGCCCTGACCGCCAGCTCCATGTACTTGTCCTCGATCACCACCGAGATCTTGATCTCGCTGGTGGAGATCATCTGGATGTTGATGCCCTCTTCGGAGAGCGTGCGGAACATCTGGCTGGCGATGCCGGCGTGCGAGCGCATGCCGATGCCGACGGCCGACACCTTGCAGATCTTCGGGTCGCCGACGATGTCGCCGGCCCTGATCGCCTCGCGCACCCTGCCTTCGAGCACCTCGAGCGCCCTCTGGTACTCGTTGCGGTGCACGGTGAACGAGAAGTCGGTCATGCCGCCAACGCTCTGGTTCTGGATGATCATGTCGACGTCGATGTTGGCGTCGGCGATCGGCCCGAGGATCTGGAACGCGATGCCCGGCCGGTCGGGCACGTTCATCACGGTGATCTTGGCTTCGTCGCGGCTGAATGCGATCCCGGAGATGACCGCGTGTTCCATGTTTTCATCTTCCTCGAAGGTGATCAGGGTGCCCGCATTGGCCTCGACCTGCAGCGGAATCTCCGGGGGCGTGAGGCTCGAGAGCACGCGCGTCCTGACCCGGTACTTGCCGGCGAATTCCACTGCGCGGATCTGCAGCACCTTCGATCCGAGGCTCGCCATCTCGAGCATTTCCTCGAAGGTGATCCGCTCGAGGCGCCGCGCCTCGGGCACGACCCGAGGGTCGGTGGTGTAGACGCCGTCGACGTCGGTGAAGATCAGGCACTCGTCGGCCTTCAGCGCAGCGGCGATCGCCACCGCGGAAGTATCCGAGCCGCCCCGGCCCAGCGTCGTCACGTTGCCGAGTTCGTCGACGCCCTGGAAGCCGGTGACGATCACCACGCGACCGGCGTCGAGGTCGGCGCGCACGCGCGCCTCGTCGATCGACAGGATGCGCGCCTTGGTGTAGGCGCTGTCGGTGCGCACCGGCACCTGCCAGCCCGCGTAGCTGACCGCGTCGGTACCCAGCGTCTTGAGCGCCATCGCGAGAAGACCGACCGAGACCTGTTCGCCGGTGGCTGCGATCATGTCGAGTTCGCGCGGGTCGGGCTGGGGCTGGATCTCGCGCGCCAGCGCGATCAGCCGGTTGGTTTCGCCCGACATCGCCGAGGGCACGACGACGATGCGATGGCCCGCGGCGCGCCACTTGGCGACGCGGCGCGCCACGTTCTGGATGCGCTCGACCGAGCCCATCGAGGTGCCGCCGTACTTGTGAACGATCAGTGCCATGATTGCCGCAGGGTGGCACGGCCGCAGAGCGGGCCGCGAAAAGCCCGGAATTATACGGCAGGCCCCGACTCGAACCCGGCGCTGCGCGGGTCGCCGGGGTCGTCGGGGCGCCAGTGCAGGCGCACCCGCTTGCCCTCGCCGGGCGGCCCGGAGGCGTCCATCCCGAGGCCGGCCGCGTAGATCAGGCGCCCTCCGGCAAACACCGCCGGCATTGCGGCACGCAGCCACGGCGGCACGCCGCGCTCCTGGTACAGGTTCTTCAATGTGCGACTCGGCCCGCCCTGGCGCGGCCGCATCCGTGCACCCGCCGGCGATCGCCGGATCTCGAGCGCTTGCGCGGCGAGCCAGGCTGCGCCGACCGCCCCGGGCTCGTCGCTAGCGCGCACCGTCAGGCGCCCGCCCCAACCCGGCAGATCGATCACCGCTTCGCCGCGCCAGCGCAGCGCCACCGGCGGCGGCGGGTCGCGGCGCCAGTCGCGCGCGTCGGCCGGCTCGACCGTGATGCGGTCGCGATAGCGGCGAAAACGCAGTGGCGCAACCTCGACGCTGGCGCTCGCCGAACCGCCGAGCAGCATCTGTGCCACCCATTGCGCCAGGCGCGCCTGCGTGGGCATCGGCAGCCCGAGCAGGCGAAACCATTCGCGCACCGCTTCGTTGCGCCGAAACGGCGGCAGCCCGGCAAGCGTGCAGCGGTCGAGCGCACGCAGCTCGCCCGCCAGGCCCGCAGTCTCGAGGTCGGCCGCTGCCGCGGCGCGCAGCGCCTGGCCGGTCTCGCGCAGCAGTGCGGCGCTGCGCAGCACGTTCTCGCGCAGCCCCGGCACCGCAGCGGCGAGCGCCGGCAGCACGCGCGCACGCAGCGTCGTGCGCAGCAACGCCTCGTCGACGTTCATCGGGTCTTCGACCCAGCGCAGATCGCGCGCCCTCGCACAGGCCTCGATGAGGTCGCGGCCCACGCCGAGCAGCGGCCGCAGCAGCCAGCCGCCGGGGCGATGCTCGGCCGGTGCCATGCCTCCGAGCGCCTCCGGGCCACTGCCGCGTGCGAGCCGCATGAATACCGTCTCGACCTGGTCGTCGGCGTGGTGTGCGGTGAGCAGAGCCTCGCCGCCGTGGCGCGCGAGCGCCGCCCAGAGCGCCGCGTAGCGGGCCTCGCGCGCCCACGCTTCGAGGTTCTCGCCGCGCTCCGGCATCGGGCCGAGCCGCGTGTGGCCGAAGCGCACGCCGCAGCGCGCGGCTTCGCGCTCGCACCAGCCGAGCCATCGGTCGGCGTCGGGCTGCAGGCCGTGGTGCACGTGCCAGGCGATCAGCTGCGCCGGCCCGCGCTGGCGCACGAGCGCGTCGAGCAGCACGGTGGAGTCGCGCCCGCCGCTGAACGCGACGAGCAGCGTCGAGCGACCGGGAAGCCGGCCCAGCGCCTCGGCGAGTGCCGCGTCGACCAGGGCCTCAGCCGTGCCCGATCTCCTTAAACTTGCCATAATGCATGATGCGCTCGTGGCGCTGCCTGACCAGTTCCTTCTGGCTCGTGCCCTGGAACTGGCGCAGCGCGTCGGAGAGCGCGCGCTTGAGCAACTGCGCCATGTGCGCCGGGTCGCGGTGCGCGCCACCCACCGGCTCGCTGACGATGCGGTCGATCAGGCCCAGCGCCTTGAGCCGATGCGCGGTGATGCCCAGCGTCTCGGCGGCCTCGGGCGCCTGCGCGGCGCTCTTCCACAGGATCGCGGCGCAGCCCTCGGGCGAGATCACCGAGTAGATCGCGTACTGCAGCATCAGCGTCACGTCGCCCACCGCGATCGCCAGCGCGCCGCCCGAGCCGCCCTCGCCGATCACCGTGGTGACGATCGGCACCTTCAGCGCCGCCATCTCGTACAGGTTGCGGCCGATCGCCTCGGACTGGTTGCGCTCCTCGGCGCCGATGCCGGGAAACGCGCCTGGAGTGTCGACGAAGGTGAGCACCGGCAGTTCGAACTTCTCGGCGAGCTTCATCAGCCGCAGCGCCTTGCGGTAGCCCTCGGGCCGGGGCATGCCGAAGTTGCGGTAGCTGCGCTCCTTGGTGTCGCGCCCTTTCTGGTGCCCGATCACCATCACCGGCTGGCCGTTGAAGCGCGCCGGCCCGCCGACGATCGCCGGGTCGTCGGCGTACTCGCGATCGCCGTGCAGTTCGTGGAAGTCGGTGAAGATCGCGTGCACGTAGTCGAGCGTGTAGGGCCGCTGCGGATGGCGCGCGACCATTGCCACCTGCCACGGCGTGAGCTTGGCGTAGGTGTCCTTCAGCAGCGAGTGGCTCTTCTTCTGCAGCCGCTCCACCTCTTCGGCGATGTCGACCGCCGAATCTTCCTGTGCGAAGCGCAGCGCCTCGATTTTCTGTTCGAGGTCGGCCACCGATTGCTCGAAGTCGAGAAATGTGGTCTTCATCAGTACTCCACCGGCAGCGGGTCGAGGCTGCGCCACAGGTACCAGGTGGCGACGGTGCGCCACGGACGCCAGGCCTCCCCGATTGCGCGGGCCTCGTCGCGCGTGACTCTCTGGCCGTCCCGATAGTTGTTCGAGATGCCCCGCAGCAGGCCGATGTCGTCGACGGGATAGACGTCGGGACGCAGCAGATTGAATATCAGGAACATCTCCGCTGTCCAGCGCCCTATGCCGCGCACGCAACAGAGTTCGTCGATGATCGCCTCGTCGTCGGCCTGCGGCCAGCGGGCCGGATCGACCTCGCCGCCGGCAAAGCGCAGCGCCAGGTCCTTCAGATATTCGGCCTTGCGGCCCGACAGGCCGCAGGCCCGCAGCGTGGACGATCGCATGCGCGCGACGCGCGCCGGCGCGACCTCGCCTGCCCTGGCCGCAAGGCGCTCCCAGACCGACTGCGCCGCTTTCACCGAAATCTGCTGGCCGACGATCGAGCGCGCCAGCGTCTGGAACGCGTCGCCGCGCGAGGCCAGGTGCGCGGGCCCGCAGGCCCGGATGATCCGGCCCATCGTGCGGTCGCGCCGCGCCAGCGCCCGGCACGCGTCGTCCCAGTAGTCGGGTTTCATCGCCGGCGGTGCAGCGGCAGACCGGACAGCGGGCGGCGCCGTCTCACGAGCGCCGCCAGACGGTGCCGGCGGGCGTGTCTTCGAGCACGATGCCCTGCGCGGTGAGTTCGGCGCGAATGCGGTCGGCCGTGGCGAAATCGCGCGCCTTCTTCGCCGCCGCGCGCGCGGCGATCATCGCGTCGATCGCCGCGTCGTCGGGCGCGCCGGCACCGGGCTGCACCGCATCGCTGCCGTGCAGCCCGCTGCGCTTGACCTCCGAAGGCGCGCGCGCGAGCAGGCCGAGCAGCCCGCCGAGCCGGCGCAGCTGCGCCTCGAGTGCCAGCGCCTGCGCCGCGGCGTCTGCGCCCGGCGCGGTGCGCGCCCGGTTGAGCTCGCTCGCGAGGTCGAAGAGCACCGACAGCGCGACCGGCGTGTTGAAGTCGTCGTCCATCGCCTCGCGAAAGCGCGCCGCGTGCGGTGCGTTCCAGTCGATCGGCGCGTCGTCGGGCTGCGCGGTCGCGCCTTCGTCGGAGAGTGCTCCGTACAGGCGCAGCAGCGCGTGGCGCGCCTCTTCGAGATGCGCATCGGAGTAGTTGAGCGGACTGCGGTAGTGGGCGCGCACGATGAACAGCCGCACCACTTCGGCGTCGAATTTCTTCAGCACCTCGCGGATCGTGAAGAAGTTGCCGAGCGACTTCGACATCTTCTCGTCGTCGACGCGCACGAAGCCGTTGTGCATCCAGTAGCGCACGAAGCGGCACTTCAGTGCGCCCTCGCTCTGCGCGATCTCGTTCTCGTGGTGCGGGAACTGCAGGTCGGCGCCGCCGCCGTGGATGTCGATCGTCTTGCCCAGCAGCGTGGTGGCCATCGCCGAGCACTCGATGTGCCAGCCCGGCCGCCCGGGGCCGTAGCCCGACTCCCACTTAGCTTCGTCGGGTTCGTCGGCCCTGGCCGCTTTCCAGAGCACGAAGTCGAGCGGATCCTGCTTCGCGTCGTCGACCGCGACGCGCACGCCGGCGCGCAGGTCGTCGAGCGACTTGCCCGACAGGCGCCCGTAGCGCGGAAACCTGCGCACCGCGTAATTGACGTCGCCGTCGCCGGCGCGGTAGGCCAGTCCGTTCTTCTCGAGCAGGTCGATCAGGCCGAGCATCTGCGGCACGTATTGCGTGGCGCGCGGCTCGTGATCGGGCCGCTCGACGCCCAGCGCGTCGGCGTCTTCGTGCATCGCGCGGATGAAGCGCCCGGTGAGCTGCGCGATCGTCTCGCGGTTTTCCACCGCCCGCCGGATGATCTTGTCGTCGATGTCGGTGATGTTGCGCACGTAGGTGAGCTCGTAGCCCGAGGCGCGCAGCCAGCGCTGCACCACGTCGAACACCACCAGCACGCGCGCGTGGCCCACGTGGCACCAGTCGTAGACCGTCATGCCGCAGACGTACATGCGCACCTTGCCCGGCTCGAGCGGGACGAATTCTTCCTTGCTGCGGGTGAGCGTGTTGTGGATTCGGAGCATGGATCGGAGCCGGGTGAATCGGCGCGCGTGCCCGGCCGCAGCGCGCAACGCCTGCCGGCGGGCGGCACGGCTCGATTGGCTAGAATGCGCGGATGCGATCGAGTATAGCAGCGTCGACCCTGCTGTTTGCCGCCCTCGCCGCCCCGGGCGCGCCGGCGGCACGGTCGCACGACGCCGATGCGCCCGCGGCCGCTTCGGCCCCCTCTGCCGCGGCACCCGCGCAGGCGGGCGGGCCCCGCGCCGCCAGTGCCGCGCTCGAGTCGGCGCGCAAGCTGTTCGCCGAGCATCGCAACGACGAAGCGCTCGCGGCGATCGACGCCGGCCTGAAGGCCACGCCGAACGACCTGCAGTTGCGCTTCCAGCGCGGCGTGGTGCTCGCCGACAGCGGGCGCAACGACGAGGCGATCGAGACCTTCGCGGCGCTCTCTCAGGATTTTCCCGAGTTGCCCGAGCCGCACAACAACCTGGCCGTGCTGTACGCCGCACGCGGCGAACTCGACCGCGCCCGCGCCGCGCTCGAAGAGGCGGTGCGCGCACTGCCCTCGTACTCGCTGGCCAGCGAGAACCTCGGCGACATCCACCTGCGGCTGGCCGAGCGCGCTTACCAGCGCGCGGTGCAGGCCGATGCAGCCAACCGCGCGGCACGCGAGAAGCTCGCGCTGACGCGCGAACTGGTCTCGAAGGTCTCGCCCGCCGGCAACCGCCCCGCAGCCGCGCCCGGCACCGCGGGTGCGGCCGTTCCAGCTTCACGTCCCTCACGGAGCCCATGATGATCGGAAAACTGCCGTTGATCGGCGCACTCGTCGTCGCCCTGTTCGCCGTGCCCGATGGCGCCGGCGCCGCGCCCAATCCGCAGGTGCTTGTGAAGACCTCGATGGGCGAGTTCGTGATCGAGCTCTATCCCGACAAGGCGCCGCTCAGCGTCGCCAACTTCCTTCGATACGTGAACGACGGGTTCTACGGCGGGACGATCTTCCATCGCGTGATCGGCAGCTTCATGATCCAGGGCGGCGGCTTCACCGCCGAACTGTACAAGGGCCAGATGAGGCCCAAGCCGACGCGCGCGCCGATCGCGATCGAGTCTAGGAACGGCCTGAAGAACGACACCGGCTGGGTGGCGATGGCGCGCACTTCGGACCCCAACTCGGCGACCAGCCAGTTCTTCGTCAACGTGGTCGACAACGCCGGATTGAACCATCCGCAGCCCGACGGCCACGGCTATGCGGTCTTCGGCAAGGTGGTGAGCGGCATGGACGTGATCAACGCGATCCGCAAGGTGCGCACCGGCTCGGTCGGCCCCTACCAGGACGTGCCGGTGGATGCGGTGCTCATCGACTCGATGGCCGTCATCGGCGGCGGCAAGTGATCGTCGTCGGACAGGCGGCGCGCGAAGTCGCGCTGTTCTGCTCCGATATGCACCTGGGTGACCACGACCCGGCCACCGCGGCGTTCTTCTTCGCGCGGCTCGACGCGCAGGCGCACTCGGCGAGCCACCTGTTCCTGCTCGGCGACCTGTTCGAGGCCTGGGTCGGCGACGACCAGCCCGATGCGGTCGCGCAGCAGCTGATTGCGCGCCTGGCTGCGCTCGCCGCGCGCGGCGTGCAGGTGCACGCGATGCGCGGCAACCGCGACTTCCTGCTCGACGCGGCGTTTCCCGCGGCCGCGCGCGCGGCGGCGCCGCGCCCGTTTCACGAACGCACCGGTGCCCTGATGCTCGACGATCCGTGCACGGTCACGCTGTTCGGCGAAGCGGTGCTGCTCGCCCACGGCGACGCGCAGTGCACCGACGACCTCGACTACCAGCGCGCGCGTGCGCGGGCACGCAGCAGCGCCTGGCAGCGCGACTTCCTCGCGCGCCCGCTCGACGAGCGGCTGCGCATCGCGGTCGAGTTGCGCGGCGAAAGCCGCCGCGTGCAGGCCGAGCGCGCCATGGGCGGCGTCGGCCCGGGCGACGTGAGCCTGCGCGCGGTGGAAGCGGCGATGCGCGCAGCGGGCGTGCGCACGATGGTGCACGGGCACACGCATCGGCCCGCCTGCCATCGCTGGAAACTGGACGGCGCTGCGGCGCAGCGCTGGGTGCTGCCCGACTGGCACGCGGGCGGCGCCGCGCGCGGCGGCTTCCTGCGGGTGGATTCGTCGGGCTGGTCGACGATCGGCTACTGAGCCCGGCCAGAGCCCTATTCGACCATCCTGTTCAGCGCCGGCGCATCGAGCGGCTCGCCCGCATCGCTCACTTCGGCGCCCAGCCGTGCAAGCGCCGCCTGCAACTGCTCGATCGTGCGGTCCTGCTCGGCAACGTGGTCGATCAGCCGGTGCAGCGCGAGCGAGAGCGGGTCGTCGCCGCCCTGCGTCACCGCATAGGCCGAGAAGCCCATTTTCTGCGCCTGCGCCTCGCGGCGCTGGTCGGCGTCCTCGACGATCACCCGCGCCGGAATGCCGACCGCGGTCGCTCCGGCGGGCACCGCCTTCACCAGCACCGAATTGGAACCGATGCGTGCGCCCGCGCCCACGGTGAACGGGCCGAGGACCTTCGCGCCGGCGCCGACCACGACACCCTTTTCGAGCGTCGGATGACGCTTGCCTTCGTGCAGCGAGACCCCGCCGAGCGTCACGCCCTGGTAGATCGTGCAGTCGTCGCCCACCTCGGCGGTCTCGCCGATGACCACGCCCATTCCGTGGTCGATGAAGACCCTGCGGCCGATCGTGGCCCCGGGGTGGATCTCGATGCCGGTGAGCATGCGCCCGCACTGCGAGACGACGCGCGCGAGCGTGCGCAGCCCCGCGCCCCACAGCGCATGGGCCATGCGGTGCAGCACGAGCGCGTGCACGCCCGGATAGCACAGCAGCACTTCGAGCCTGGATCGCGCGGCCGGATCCTTCTCGAGGACGGCGGCGACGTCTTCGCGCAGGCGCTCGAACATCCGCGTTCTCCGTGATTCGTCTGGACGATCCAGTTTAAGCGCTTTGCGGCGGCCCTGGCGACGCCGCGGGCAACTGCGCCCTGCCGCTCGCCCGGAACGTGCCCGGTAGGCGCCAGGGGTTCATCGCGAAGCCCTGGTGAGCCTTTCGATGCGCGTGCAGATGCCGCGCAGGATCGCGACCTCCGCGGTTTCGAGCCGCGCGCGGGCGAACAGGCGGCGCAGCCGCGGCATCAGCTTCTTCGGGCGGCGCGGATCGAGGAAACCGATGCCGCTCAGCGCCCGCTCGAGGTGCTCGTGCAGCGCCTCGACCTGGGCGAGCGTGGCGTGCGGCGACGCAGGCGCCTCGGCACCGCAGGCGGCCTGGACTGCGCCGGCCTGCGCGCGCAGGCAGTACGCGATGACCTGCACCGCCTGCGCGAGGTTCAGCGACTGGTAATCGGCCTCGCCCGGGATGCTGCACAGCGCCTGGCACAGGCCGGCCTCCTCGATCGACAGGCCGGTGCGTTCGGCGCCGAAGACGAACGACACGCGATGGGAAGGATCGGCGGCCAGTTCCTCGCGTGCCAGCCGCACGCACGCTTCCGGCGTCTGCGCGGGCGGCCCGAACTCGCGCGTCTCGGCGCTCACCGCGATCGCCAGCGTGCTGGCGGCAAGCGCCTGCGCGAGCGAGGGCACGATGCGCGCGGCCGCCAGCACGTCGTCGGCCCGGCTTGCGCGCGCGATCGCCTCGGGGTGGATGCAGACCTGCGGATCGCGCGGCGCGGCCAGCACCAGCCGGCGCAGCCCCATCGCGCGCATCGCGCGCGCGGCCGCGCCGACGTTGCCCGGATGACTGGTGGCGACCAGCACGAACTCCACGCGGTCGAACCACGCGGGCGCAGGGTGATGAAGGCTTGCCAGGACGTTCCCTTAGAATGGTGGGTTCTGCTCAGTCACCACAGGCCCGATCGCCCATGCATCCGATGCTGAACGTGGCGGTCCGGGCGGCGCGACGCGCCGGCCGGATCATCAACCGCGGGAGTCTCGACCTGGAGACGCTCGCGGTGGCGCGCAAGCAGCGCAACGATTTCGTGACCGAGGTCGACCACGCCTCGGAGAAGGCGATCATCGACACCCTGCTCGGCGCATATCCGGAGCACGCGATCTTAGCAGAGGAGTCGGGCCATCTCGTGAAGGGCGTGGCCGCCGAGGCCGGGCAGAAGATCGAGCACGCCGAGCACGTCTGGATCATCGATCCGCTCGACGGCACCACCAACTTCATCCACGGGCTGCCGCAGTACGGCGTCTCGATCGCGCTGATGCAGCGGGGCGTGGTGACGCAGGCCGTGGTCTACGACCCGAACCGCGACGAACTGTTCACCGCCACCCGGGGCGCCGGGGCGTTCCTGAACGACCGGCGCATCCGCGTGTCGCGCCGCCAGAAGCTCGACGAGGCTCTGATCGGCACCGGTTTTCCGTACCGCAAGCTCGACCAGCTCGAGGAATACCTGGCGATCTTCCGCAGCCTGACCGAACGCGCCGGCGGCATTCGCCGCCCGGGCGCCGCCGCGCTCGATCTCGCCTACGTCGCCTGCGGCCGCTTCGACGGCTTCTTCGAGATGGGCCTGTCGCCCTGGGACGTCGCCGCCGGCAGCCTGCTGATCACCGAAGCCGGCGGGCTGATCGGCGACTTCCAGGGCGAACCCGACTACCTGTTCTCCGAGCGCGTGGTGGCCGGTTCGCCGAAGGTGTTCGCCGCGATGATCGCGCTGCTGCGCGGCATGCCGCCGGCGGCAAGAACGCAGGATTGAATCCGCGCGCGGCGCGCGGCGTCCAGGCCGCACGTCGCGCGGCCTCGCTCGTCAGCGCGCGCCCCGGGCGCCCGAGTCCAGCCACGCCGCCAGGCCGTCGGCATTCAGGGCGATGTCGAGCTCGAAGAGCTCGAACAGCGCCGGACCGGTGACCGCCCAGTCGCTGCGGCGCGCCTCCTCGAGCAGCATCGCGCGAATTCCCTCGCGCAGGCACTCGCCGCGCCCGGAGCCGGCATCGCGGCAATCGAGCGCCAGTTGCACGTGCGCGTCGATCAGTCGATGCAGGTCGGCGCCGCGGCGCTGCACGTCGGTCACCTGCCCGAAGTGCGTGACGTAGATTGCCGCGGGAGCGAGCGCGAGCAGCCGTTCGATCGACGCGTGCAGCGCCGGCGGATCGAACTGCACCGGCGTGGTCGACGGGAAGATCGCCTGGCGGCCGTCGCGTTCGAGCTCGCGATACGACAGCCCGAAGGTGTCGCCGGCGAAGATGTGGCCGGTGCGCTCGTCGACGATGCAGGCGTGGTGCCTGGCGTGACCCGGCGTGTCGAGGAACTCGAAGCGGCGGCCGTTCAGCGACAGGCTCGCGCGATCGGGCATCTCGACCACGCGCCCGGCATGCACCGGAACGATGTCGCCGTACATGCGCCGCGCGGTTTCGGCGCCGTAGACCTCGATCGTCGCGGCGGTGAGCCGCGAAGGATCGATCATGTGGCGCGCCCCGCGCGGATGCACCGCGAGCCGCGCGTTCGGAAACCGGGCCATCATCGCCCCGGCGCCACCCGCGTGGTCCAGGTGTACGTGGGTGAGCATCACCCAGTCGACCTGCGCCGGCGAGAGCCCGCGCTCGGCGAGCGCGGCCAGCACGTGCGGCACCGATTCGTTCGAGGCGGTGTCGACGACCGCAGCACGGTCGCCCTCGACCACCAGGTGCACCGCGTCGAGCATCGGGCGCACGAAACCCGAGTCGACCGCGGCGATGCCGTGGCCGTAGTCAATCGAAGAAGCCATCGAATCCTCCAGGTGGCTCGAAGCGGCCGTCGCGAACGATCAGCCTCGTCGGGCCCGGCATCGCGCGCACGCGTACGCTGTGGCGCTCGTCGCCGGGGTAGACCGCGGTGCGCACGCCATCCGCCTCGAACGATTCGGGTTCGATCACCGGCGGCGGCCGGCGCCGCGCCTCCTCGAGCACCTCGGCCACGCTCGCGCGCCGCCCGACCTGCGCCAGCGTCATGATCTGCGCCGGCGCGAGCACGATCTCGCGGCGCCGGTAGCGCTCGATCGCCTCGCGCGGCGTGAGCCAGACGCTGTCGGTCGCCTCGTGCTCGTCGTGGCGCGCCTGCTGGCCGCCCGGCAGCGCCGCGGCGAAGAAGCGCGCGTCGAAGCGCTTGTTCATCATCGCCGGCACCTTCGGCGTGATCCAGCGCGTGAACGGCACCAGCGCATCGCTGGCGAGCTGCAGCCCGAGCTCGGCGAGCAACGCCGCGAACAGCTGCCCCTCGCGCGCGCGCCGACGGGCACGCTCGGCGAGCAGCGCATCGGCATCGCGCGCCAGCAGCACGCTCGCTTCCTCGAAGGTCTCGCGGCACGCGGCCACGAAGAACGCCGCGGCCAGGCGCGCGTCGAGACCGGGCTCGCCGAGCCGCTCGCGCAGTGCTTCGGCAGGCGCGCCGGCGCGCGCGACCGACGCGTCGGCGCTGTCCGCGTCGTCGAGCTTGCCGCCCGGAAAGACGTGGACGCCGCCGAGCACGTCGGAGTTGCCGTGCCGGCGCAGCATCAGCACTTCGGGGCCGCGATCGCTGTCGCGCAGCAGCACCACGGTTGCAGCCGGACGCGGCGCGGTGAAAACGGGTCGATAGAGCGGTTCCATGCCGGAGTGCATTCTGCCTGATGGCGCGCACCGCCACGGTGGGCTATCATCCGCGCAGGGATCCAGCCATGAAAGCGATGCACTCGAGCCGCCAGCGCCGTCGCGCCGCCGCCCAGCCGGGCGCGGGCCGCCGCTCGCGCGCGCGCATCGCGTCCCCGGGACGCAAGCTCGAAGCCGCAGGCCGCAACGGCGCCTCGGCCTTCGATCTCTGAGCCCGGCGATCCCCCCAACGACACTCTCCGCCCCACACTGATCGCCGGGCTCCCGAACAGGGGCTGGGTCGCGTTGCGCCACGCCCGGCGCGTTGACAGGAATCCGCCATGAACCGTACCGCCACCGCCTTGCGCGTGCTCACCGAACTCGACCACGTGCGCATCGATCGCCTTCTGTCGCGCTCGCAGCAGGCGTCGGGCGAAGCGCTGCATTCGCTGCTCGACGACGCCGACATCGTGCCGAACCGGGAAGTGCCGGCCGACGTGGTCACCATGTACACGCAGATCCGCGTCGAAGATCCGCGCGACGGCTCGCAGCGCAAGCTCGCGGTCTGCTACCCCGAGGACGCCGATCCCGCCAGCGGCTTCGTCTCGGTGCTCTCGCCGATCGGCACCGCGCTGCTCGGGCGGCGCATCGGCGAGACGGTCGAGTGGAGCGCGCCCGGAGGCGCCATCCAGCGGCTGCGCATCGTCGAACTGCTCTTCCAGCCCGAGGCGAGCGGCGATTACACGCTGTAGACGCGAGCGCGGATCGGACGTCGCTCCCCTTCCCGGGGGGCTCACCGGCTTCACCCCGGAATCGGCCCGCAATCGGGCGAAGCGAAATCGGGCCGGGTATATGATCCAGATCAGGGTCGGGGAGTGACGCTCTCGCGGCGTCGGGTGCGCTGGTATTGCGCGCGCCGGTCCCGACCACGGCGACAGGCGAACCCCGACCGATCCGCGCGATGCGCTTGCTGCAGCGCAGAATTCGCGTCGCGCACCTCCCGAAGCGGGCATCGTGCCCGGATGGACCTGCACCTGCTGGATGAAGCAGTTCACCGACATCGTCGTCAATTCGCTGGCCACTTCGATCCACGACGGTGCGCGCGTGCACCGCGGCCAGACGGTCGACGTCGCCGGCATCGGCTGGGACGGTGGCCACGGCATCCGCGACGTGCAGGTGTCGATCGATGCGGGCCAGAGCTGGCAGCCCGCCCGGCTATCACCACAACGTGGTGGAACGGATCCAGATCGAAGTCGTCCGAGGAGGCAGCGAGCCATGATGCGAACCCTGATCGCGGCGGCGCTTGCCGCTTCCCGCACCACCGCCTGGGCTGCCGAGGCCCGGTTGAAGCTCGAGAACGCCGCCGGCGTGCAGCAGGTCTACTCGAACTGCATCTCATGCCGCAGCGTCGACTACATCCAGGCCAACTCGCCGTTTCTCGATCACAAGCGCTGGCAGGCCGAGGTGACGAAGATGATCAATGTCTACGGCGCTCCCGCAAAGGCCGAAGATGTACCGAAAATCATCGACCATCTGGCCACGACCTACGGGAAGCAATAGCGTCGCGCGGGCAACGACCTTGCCGGACACCGGAAATCGGTGGCTCACGCCCGCCGAATACGATGCCTGGTACGAGGCGCCGCGCGGGCGCTGGATCGGCGAGCGCGAATACCGGCTGGTGTGCCGCGGGCTGGAGATGCGCGCCGGCACGAGCCTGCTCGACGTGGGCTGCGGCACCGGATGGTTCACGCGACGGTTCGCACGTGCCGGCCTCGCGGTCACCGGGCTGGACCTCGATCGCGAAGCGCTCGCCTTCGCCCGTGAGCGCTCTCCGGGCGGGATCGCGTTCGTCCAGGGCGACGCGCGCCGGTTGCCGTTCGCCGACCGCTCGTTCGACCAGACGGTGGCGCTGGCGTCGTTGTGCTTCGTCGACGACTGGCCGGGCGCGATCGCCGAGATCGCCCGCGTGAGCCGGCGCCGGTTCGTGCTCGGCCTGCTCAACCGCCACAGCCTGCTGTGGCGCGAAAAAGGCCGCGGCGGCGGCCAGGGCGCCTACCGCGGCGCGCACTGGCACACCCCGGGCGAGCTCAGGCGGGTGCTCGGCGCGCTGCCGCTCGCGCGCTGGCGGCTGCATTCGGCCGTCTTCGTGCCCTCCGGCAGCGCGTTCGCGCGCGCGATCGAGCCGATGTTGCCGTCGCGGCTGCTGCTCGGCGCATTTCTCGTGGCCAGCGCCGAGCACTCCGGCTGAACCTGCCCGCAGGTCGATACATCAGTCGGCAGGCAGCGAGCGCACGTCGACCTGGCGCGCGAGCCGCTCGGTATCTTCCGGGAACGCCAGCCGCGTGCCCGGTGCGAGCAGGGCCGCAGTGCCGCCGGCAACGCCGTGGGCCAGCGCCTGCTCGAGCGAACCACCGGAGTGGAGACGCCACAGCATCGCGGCGACGAAGCTGTCGCCCGCGCCCACCGTGCTGGCGATCTGAACCTGCAGCGCGGACGCGCGCAGGTTCCGGTCGCGCGTGGCGAGCAGCGCGCCGCGATGACCGAGGGTCAGCGCGACGAGCTGCGCCCCGCCGGTGCGCACCAGGGCCTGCGCGGCGCGACCCCAGTCGTCTTCCGACTCCAGCGCCTCGCCGGTGAGTTCGCGCAGCTCGCGCAGGTTGGGCTTGACCAGGTAGACCCCCTCGTGGAGCGCCGCCGCCAGCGGTGCGCCGGAGGTGTCGAGCACCATGCGCGCGCCGCGCTGGCGTGCCGCGCGGGCCAGGCGCGCGAAGAAGTCCTCGGGAGCCCCCTCGGGCAGGCTTCCGCTGCCGACCACGTAGGCCAGCGGACCGGCGTGCCGGTCGACGAGGTCGATGCAGGCCTGCCACTCGCCGGGTTCGAGTCGCGGCCCGGGCAGCACGAAGCGGTACTCGCGCCCGCTCGCGCGTTCGAGCACGGTGAAACTCTCGCGCGTCTCCCCGGCGATCTCGAGCGCGATGCTGGGAACCCCTTCCCGTTCGAGCAGATCGCGCAGCAGCCGCCCGAGGATCGGTCCACCGGGATAGACCGCAGTGCAGCGGGCGCCGAAGCGCGTGAGCACGCGCGCCACGTTGATGCCGCCGCCTCCGGGGTCGCGCCGCACGTCGGCGCAGCGCAGCTTGTGCTCGGAAGTGACGATCTGCGTCGATGCGGAGACGTCGATTGCCGGATTCGGCGTCACGGTCAGGATGGCGCCGCTCATTGCGGCATGGCGGCCGCGCCTGCGCGCCGCGCCTCGTCGTTATCGGATCGGATCGGAACCAACTGACCTCCCGGGTCGGCGACAGTTCGCAGGAGATGCACGTACTGAATGCTGCCCGGCCCCGAACGCTCGGGGTCGATCCTGATCAAGGTCGCAGTTCGCCCCGGCTCCGGACGGAGCCGAGCGGGGTTCGGGCTGCGCCCGTTCGTTCGCCCCCTCTCGATCGAGCGCGCAGATGCGAACCGCAGCCGGCAGGCAGCGGGTGTCCGGGTTTCGCATCGAGTGCCGGAGGGGTCCGACGTGACACCAGCAGCCCAAGAATATCAGATTTCACATTAAATATCGTACGTAACATACTGATATGCCAGTTGTTATCGTTATGCCGCTCATCGGAGCAGCCACCCTGCCGACGAATCGGTGCCTCCACGTCTCGGGCGTTTTCGCCGGCGGCACTGCGCGAAATCGATCGACGGCGGATGGGACCGGAGCGGAACCCATTTCCTCGTCGCGGCCAACGCCATCGACATGACGTAGAGCGCCAGCCACGCCCGTCAGGTCTGCACGTACTCGAAGGCCAGCGCGAAGATCGAACGCTGCTTCGATGTCGCCCGCAACGGCAAGGCGGTGCACTTCGAGTTCAACCGGGCCGGTACCCAGGTGTGGGTGTCCGACTGGGCGACCGACGGGGCGGTGATCGTGCTCGACGGCAACACGCTGGACGAAGTGGCGCGCATCGGCGACCTGATCTCGCCGACCGGCAAGTTCAACGTCTGCAACACCGCGCACGAGGTGTACTGACGGAACACCCGGCGGCGCCGCGATGCGTGCGCGCCGCCGGGGCCCGGTAAGATGCCGCGTCGACGACACTCCGCGAATCGACGCCAGCATCGGACTGCCAGACAAGTGCCTGAACCACAGGGACCGAACGACCCGGACTCCGGAGCGCAGCGCGCCTGCCGCGACGCCGACCTCGCCGCCCACACGCCGATGATGGCGCAATACCTGCGCCTGAAGGCGGAGCACCCCGACCGGCTGATGTTCTACCGGATGGGCGACTTCTACGAACTGTTCTATGGCGACGCCGAGCGCGCTGCGCGCCTGCTCGGGATCACGCTCACGAAACGCGGCGTCTCGGCCGGCGAGCCGATCCCGATGGCGGGCGTGCCGGTGCACTCGGTCGAGCAGTACCTGGCGCGGCTGATCCGGCTCGGCGAGTCGGTCGCCGTGTGCGAGCAGATCGGCGATCCGGCCGCTTCGAAGGGGCCGGTCGAGCGCAAGGTGGTGCGCATCGTCACGCCGGGCACCCTGACCGACTCGCAACTGCTGCCCGATCGCGACGACCGGATCCTGCTGGCAATGCTGCCGCCGACGCGAGGCGCGCCGCCGGCAGGCTCGCTCGGCCTGGCCTGGATGGTCGTGGCCAGCGGCGAATGCTGGCTGGCCGAGTTGCCGGCCGACGCCTTCGTGCGCGAACTCGACCGGCTGCGCCCGGCCGAGATCGTGTTGCCCGAGGGCGCCGCGCTGCCGCCGGCGCTGGGCAGCGCACTGGCCGGCGCCGCGCTGGCGCACGCGCCGGCCTGGCACTTCGATCCGGGCCGCTCGCAGCGGCGCCTCTGCGAACTGCTCGGCACCCGCGACCTCGCCGGTTTCGGCGCGCAGGGCATGCGGACCGCAATCGCGGCCGCGGGCGCGCTGCTCGACTACGTCGAGCGCACGCAGGGACAGGCACCGTCGCATCTGCAGGCGCTGCGCGTCTTCACCGGCGACGAGTTCGTGATTCTCGATGCCGCCGCGCGCCGCAACCTCGAGATCGTCGAGAGCCTGCGCGGCGACGACGGTGCGTCGCTGCTGCGGCTGCTCGACCGCTGCGCGACCAGCGCCGGCGGGCGCCTGATGCGTCGCTGGCTGCTCGAGCCGCTGCGCTCGCAGCAGGCGGCCGCGCGCCGCCACGCCTGCGTGCAGGCGCTGCTCGGCCCGGCCGGCGCGCCCGGTCCGGACGACCGGCCCGCGGCGGCGCTCGCACCCGACGAACCCGCACGCGGCACGCCGCTTCACGAACCGGTGCTCGCCGACCTGCGCGGGCTGCCCGACTTCGAGCGCATCGCCGCACGCATCGCGCTGCGCTCGGTGCGCCCGCGCGAGCTCGCCGCGTTGCGCGAAGCCGAACCGGCGCTGCGCCGGCTGGCTGCGCGGCTCGGCGCGCTCGACGCGGACCTGTTCGGCGAACTGCGCGACGCGCTGCAGGTGCCCGACGCTGCGCTCGCCCCGATCGCGGCGGCGCTCGCCGACGCACCGGCCGCGCAGGCGCGCGACGGCGGCGTGATCCGCGACGGCCACGACGCCGCGCTGGACGAATTGCGTCGAATCGACCGCGACTGCGACAGCCTGCTCGCCGCGATGGAGGCGCGCGAGCGCGAGCGCACCGGCATCGCCAACCTGCGCGTCGGCTACACCGGGGTACACGGCTTCTACATCGAGGTCACGCGCGGGCAGGCCGATCGCGTGCCCGACGACTACCGCCGCCGGCAGACGCTGAAGAACGCCGAGCGCTACATCACGCCCGAATTGAAGGCCTTCGAGGACAAGGCGCTGTCGGCGCGCGAGCGGGCGCTGGCACTCGAGCGCGAACTCTACGACGCGCTGCTCGAAGCGCTGGCGCCGTCGGTTGCCGCCTGGCAGCGCGCCGGGCGTGCCGCCGCGCAGCTCGACGTTCTGGCGGCATTCGCCGAGCGCGCGCACACGCTGCGCTGGGTGCGCCCGCGCTTTGCGGCACTGCCCGGCATCGAGATCCGCGCCGGCCGCCACCCGGTGGTCGAGGCCGTCGTCGAGCAATACACGCCGAACGACTGCGTGATGCGCGAGAGCCGGCGCATGCTGCTGCTCACCGGACCGAACATGGGCGGCAAGTCGACCTACATGCGTTCGGTGGCGCTGATCGCACTGCTCGCCTGCTGCGGCAGCTTCGTGCCGGCCGACGCCTGCGAGATCGGGCCGATCGACCGGATCTTCACGCGCGTCGGAGCTTCGGACGACCTCGCCGGCGGGCGCTCGACCTTCATGGTCGAGATGACCGAAGCCGCGGCCATCCTGCACGCGGCCACCGAGCGCTCGCTGGTGCTGATGGACGAGATCGGCCGCGGCACCTCCACCTTCGACGGACTCGCGCTGGCGCACGCGATCGCGGCACGCCTGCTGTCGCACAACCGCTCGCTGACGCTCTTCGCGACGCACTACTTCGAACTGACGCAACTCGCGGCCACGCATCCGCAGGCGGTGAACCTGCACCTGGCCGCCGCCGAGCACCGCGGCGGCATCGTGTTCCTGCACGAAGTGCGCGACGGTCCGGCGAGCCGCAGCTACGGGCTGCAGGTGGCGCGGCTGGCCGGACTGCCGCCCGCGGTGATCCGCGCGGCCAGCCAGCTGCTGAACGAGCTCGAGACTCGCGCCCGCTCCCGTGACGACCAGCTCGATCTGTTCGCGATGCGGCAAGAGGCGGCCGACCTCGCGGGACCCGGCGCGGATCGCGCCGATGCCGGACTCGCACTGCACCTGCTCGAGCGGCTGCGCCGGATCGACCCCGATGCGCTGAGCGCGCGCGACGCGCTCGAGCTGCTGTACGAACTGCGCACGCAAGCCGGCGAGCCGCCCTCCGCGAGCTGAGCGACTTGCCGGCGGCCGCTCCTCAGGTGCCGGATCGCACTGCCGGCATCGACGCCGTCGTGCCGCCGGCAAGCGCCGCCAGCATGGCCGCCAGCAGCGCGGCGAGCGCATTGTGCAGCGTGGCCGTCGTCAACGCTTGCACGCCCAGTGCGGTGCCCGCGCCCAGCAGGATCTGGGCCAGCGCCAGCGTCGCCAGCAATGCGGCAAACGCGGGGCGCGCGGCGCGCAGCCCGAGCGCGAGCAGCGCGACCAGCGCGGCGAACGCCAGTCCGGCCAGGCGATGCCCGAGGTGCATGCCGCGCGCCGCTGCAGCGTCGACCGCCACCGTCGCGCGAAGCGGATTCATCGCGGCCGCATCGAAACGCGCACCGGTGCAAAGCGGCGTGCCACAGGCATCGATCGCGTGGCGCGCGCCGATCATCGTGCCGCCCCAGGCGAGCAGGCCGAGCAGCGCGAGCGCGAGCAACGCGATGCGCGCCTGGCCGGACGTTCGCGACGCGGCCCCCGCGCGGCGGCCGCCGCGCGCCGCTGCAACCCAGGCGAGTGCTGCCGCCAGCAGCAGCCCGCCAGCCACGTTGCCCAGCGTGACGAGCGGCAGGTCGTGCGGCGTATAGCGCCCCAGCCACGCGAGGAACACCGTGTCGACCAGCGCCACCGAGGCGGCCACGCGCCCCGGGGCTCCCATCGACGACCAGCCGAACACCACGACGAGCAGCACCAGCACCCCGACCAGCGTCGCGCTCACCCGATGCAGCGAGCGCGCGAGGCGCACTCCCGGCAAGCCCTCCGCGGTGGGCGCAGCGGCACGCGTCGCCTCCGGGGCGCCGCCCACCGCGCCGCTCGCGGCATCGGCGCCCGCAGAGCCTGCCGCGCTTGCTGCAGCGGCCCCCGCCGCGTGATGGCAGTCCGGCCAGCCTTCGCAGCCTACGCCGTTGCGCGCATGGCGGATGAAGGCGCTCGACGCGGTGATGCACACCGTGAGCAGGCAGGCGAGCACTGCGAGAATGCGGATCATCGGGCCCGCCGGGCGGCGATCACGCTGTCGAGCACGACCCAGACGAACAGGATGCCGCCGACGATCGCCAGCAGTCCGCCGAAGCCCATCAGGCCCATGCCGAACACCTCCTGGGTGGTGCGCAGCGTCTGCTCGGCGCCCGCCACCTTGCGCTGCACCCCGTAGCCGCCGGACCACATGAGTCCGAGAATGTGCAGCAACTGCCCGCCGCCGTACAGCCACGGCTGCCAGTTCGCGATGCGACCGGTGGCTTCGCGATACCCCAGCCGCGGCAGCAACGCGTAGGCCAGGCCCATCAGCGCCAGCGTCACGCCGACGATCGAGCCGTGGTAATGCGCGGGCACCCGGACGTCGGAACCCTGAATGAGAAAGCCGATCACGCCACCCGCCGAGAACAGCAGCAGCGACGTGATCAACGACGCGCGCAACGGCCGCGTCGCCGGCGTCGAGGCGACGCGCCGCACCAGCGCCACCGCCAGCGCCAGCACCATCGGCAGGATCGCCAGCCCTCCGCCGAAGCGCATCAGCCAGGTCATCATCTTGCGATACTCGACCGACGGCACGGTCCAGTTCAGGTAGATGAGCGGCGCGAAGAACACCGAGACGAGCCCGATCGCGTAGATCAGCACCACCACGCGCGGACTGAGCGGCAGCGGCGAGCCGGTGAGCGTGGCGAGCCAGGCCCAGGCGACCAGCATCAGCAGCGTCCAGGTGAACTGGATCACGTGACCCGGGCCCCAGAACAGCAGCTCGTAATAAGTGGGCGCATCGAGCTCGCGCGGCACCTCGACGATCGACCACACCATCGCCATCAGCGCCACCGCGCTCGACACCGCGGCAGCCTTCAGTCCGAAGCGCAGCGCGTCGGATCCGTCGAGCTGCAGGCTCATGCGCGCCGGCGCGGCGAACGAGCGCAGCGTGAGCAGCAGGAAGCCGGCACCGAGCACGACCAGGCCGTAGAGGAACGCGTCGTTCTCGAGCACCGGCACGTAGTTCGACATCACCGGAGCGGCCGCACCGGTGAACGGCGCCAGCGCCATGAACGCGGTGCCCAGCGCGGCAGCGAAGAGCGCGACCCAGCCCAGCCAGAGCAGCCGCGGCGAGGTGTCGATCGTCCAGAGCATGCCGGCCATCGAGACGAACCAGACGAGCACCGAGAGGTCGACGTGCACCACCAGCGCGACGCGGAAGAAGTCGCCGGCGGGCACCAGGCTCGCGAAGAACGGCGTGCGCGCGAGCACCAGCAGGATCGAGAACACGCCCGCGCCGATCAGCGCCGCCACGCCCAGCAGCAGCCAGCCGGCCGCGATCGCGCGCTGCTCGGTGGCGGGCACGGCGATGTCGAAGCGGTCGTCGCGCGGTCTCGACGGCGCGCGGGCGAACCCGCGCGGAAAGCCGGCGGGCTGCGCGCTTCTCATCGGATCACCACACCGCCCTGGTCGGGGATGAAGTCGATCAGCACGACCTGGCCGGGCACGACCTTCATCTGCCGCTCGCCCTCGTGATTGAAGCCCTTGACCCGGATGTCGTCGTTGAACTGCACGCGCAGCACGTGATCGCCGGCCGGGATCGGCAGCCGGTGATAACCGCTCGCCGCGCCGTCGCGGCGCAGGCCCGCCGGCTGGAAGGTCTCGTCGTACAGCACCTTGCCGTCGAGCTCGACGCGCACGTGCACCGGCGAGCGTTCGCGCGGGCATTCCATCTGCGCGCGCAGTTGCGGCGGCAGCTTGGCGAGTTCCTCGGCGCTGCGCGGGCGGCAGTCGGTGGTGAGCTGCCCCGGGTGCCGGAACGACAGGCGCAGCAGCGCCTCCCCGGGCGCCAGGTGCTGGTAGGCGGGCGCGGTCGAGAAGTAGCCGACGAACGCCGCGAACAGCAGGTAGAGGATCGCCTGACCGCCGTAGCGCAGCACCGTGTTAGCCATGTCCGTTGCCTCCGAAAATATGCCGGCGCACCCCGCCGGCCGTCGATCCTGCACCGGTCGCGGCCAGCCGCGACCTGAACGATTCGATCTGCGCCTCGAGCGCCGCGCGATCCTCGCGGCGCGCGTGAATCACCGCGAGTCGCGTGCGATCGACGCCGCGACGCAGGCGCGGCTCGCGTCGACCTGCGAGCCGCTCGAGCGTCCATCGTACCCCGAAGCGGTACTCGCAATCCCCTTGCCCGCAGGTGGCGACCGCCACGCCGGCTGCGCCCGCCCGCAGCCCGTATTCGACGAACGACGGCGGCAGCATCCCCGCGCAGGGCAGCCCGAAGACCACGAGTTCCGGTCGCACCGCGGGCATCGCGCCGTGCCGGCACGCGAACACGAGGGTTGCGCCCGCCGCCCCGGGTTGCCGGAACGCCGCGTCGAGCTCGTCGCGCAGCACGCCCACCGTGAGGTCCGGCAGGTCGATGCCGCTCACCAGTCTCGCGCCCGGCCGGAACGGCACCGACGACGGGCACGAGCCGGCGCAGATTCCGCACGACGCGCAGCGATCGGCATCGACCACCGCGATCTCGCCCTCGCCGCCGGGGTGCGGAGCCATCGCGATCGCCGCGAACGGGCAATCGGCGAAGCAGCGACGGCAGCCGTTGCAGTACTGCGGAACCACCTCGGCCGGTGCCGGCCGCGCCGGCGCCCCGAGCCACGGCGCCACCGTCAGCAGCAGCGTGAGGCCCATGCTCACCGCCCAGACCAGTTCGGGCGAGGTGGCGTAGATCGCCGTCAGCGGCGCCAGGTAGAACCAGTCGATCGGCAGCGAAGCCGGCAGCCGCACCAGGTTGGCCGGCGGGCCCGAGAGCGCCGGTTCGGTCAGCGACAGCGCGAGCATCGCGCCCAGGCTCCAGAGCACCACCGCGCGGCTCGCACCGGTCTGCGGGCGGGTGAGCCGCTGCACGTGCGCCCACATCGCGAGCAGCAGCACCAGCGGCAGGCCGATGTGCAGGAACACCACCAGCGAGAAGAAGCGGTCGGAGACCGCCCCTTCGAAAATGAAGTTGCGCACCAGCGCAGGACCGAAGCCGGGCAGCGCGCCGAACCATTCGGCGGTGGCGGTCGCGACGAAGAGCGCGATCGTGTCCCAGACCATCCAGTAGCCGATCACGCCGGCGGCCAGCGCGAGCCAGAGCGTGGGCACGCCGCTCACCCACGAGTACCAGCGAAAGCCGCGAAAGCGCCCGAGCATCAGTTCGCGCACGAGGTGCAGCACGATCACCGCAACGAACGCGTCGGAAGCGTAGCGGTGCAGGCTGTGCATCACGCCGCCGGCCCACCACTGCCCGCGCGTGAGCGCCTCGACCGACGCGTACGCACCCTCGACGCTGGTGTCGTAGAAGATGTAGAGGTAGCCGCCGGTGATCGCGATCAGCCAGAAGAGGTAGAAGCCGAGCCCGCCCAGCTGGCGCAGCGGGTTGTCCTCGACGCCGCAGGCGCGATCGAGCGCGTGCTCCAGGGCACGCCAGGCGCGCGCGGCGGCGCCATCGGGCAACGGCGGCACGTCGCCGGAACTCGTGGACAGGAACAGCGGCATGCTCTGGCACAGCCCGCGAAAGACACCGATCGCGCTCAGGCGCGCCTGGCCCGCCGCAGCTCCCGGATCGTGAACCAGGCGATCGCGCCCAGCGTGGTCAGGCCGGCGAAGATCTCGAAGAACAGCGAGTAGTTGACCCGATAGACACCGGTTTGCGGATCGTACACCGTGCAGTACAGGATCACTTTGTCCCAGACGCTCTCCATGGTGATCTCGCGCGAGGCCTGCCCGGAGAGCAGTTGCTTCAGCGGCTGCACCAGCATCGGCAGGTCGAAGTTCTCGCCGTACACCTGCCGGTAGATCACGCCGTCGGCGTCGACGATCGTGACCTGCGTGACGTGGTCGAAGCCCTTCGGCGTCGCCTCGTAGACGAATCCGAGATTCGCGGTGAGCGCATCGACCTGCGTCGGGTCGGGGCTCAGGAAATGCCAGCCGGGCTCGACGATGCGGTTCTGCCGCTTGAACGCCGCCATCGCCGCGGGGCTGTCGAACGGCTGGTTGAAACCGATCGAGACGACGGTGAACCGATCGTCGCCCAGCGCGCGGCGTGCCTCGCGCACCGCTTCGGCGAGGAACTGCGTGGCCACCGGGCACGCCTGGAAGCAGCCGGTGTAGACGAGGCTGATCAGCAGCGGACGCCCCTGGAAGTCGCTGAAGCGCACTTCCTTGCCGTTGCTGTCGCGCATCCGGATGTCGGCGAGCGGGCGACCGATCGCGGCCTGGCTGGTCGCGACGATCTGGCGATAGTCGGGGGTACGCTCCGGACTCGCGGACTCGCCCCCTTCTGCCCGGACCGTGCCGCTGCAGGCGAGCGCGCCCACGATCGACAGCGCGCCCAGCAGCCTTGCAACGAACCGGCAACGCGTGCCCGGCCCCGCCACTGCCTCAGGCACCGAGCGACGCCCTCATCCACCCGTCGGCGATGGTTCCGAGGAGCAGCAACGAGAGCTGGATCAGCGAGGCGTGGAAACTCGCCATCGCGTTGGCGCGATTCGGCGCGAGCGCGAGCGCCCATGCGCGCCGGATCAGCAGCGCGCCGCCCAGCGCGGCGCAGGCCAGGTAGAGCCACCCGGGGCCGAGCAACGCCAGCGCCAGCGAGCAACCGACCATCAGGATCGCGTGCCAGAAGATCGCCCAGGCGGCAAAGCGATCGCCCTTGACCACCGGCAGCATCGGCACACCCACGCCGGCGTAGTCGTCGCGAAACGCGATCGACAGGCTCCAGAAGTGCGGCGGCGTCCAGAGAAAGAGCACCAGCGCGAGCCCCAGCGCTTCGGGCGAGAGCTGCGGCGAGACCGCGGCGGCGCCGGCCAGCACCGCGAAGCTTCCGGCCAGTCCGCCGATCACGATGTTCCAGGCGCTGCGTCGCTTCAGCCACACGGTGTAGACGATCGCGTAGAAGAAGGCGCCGAGGAAAGTGTAGAGCGCGGCGCTCGCGTTGGTGGCGAGCCAGGCCGCCGCCACCGCGATGCCGATCAGCGTGGCGATCAGTGCGAGCCAGCCGCCGTGGTGGCGTATGCGCCCGCTCACGAAGGGGCGCCGGCTGGTGCGCGCCATGCGCGCGTCGAGGTCGACCTCGTAGAACTGGTTGAAGGCGCCCGCAGCCGCCGACGACAGCAGCACCGCGAGCGTGAGGACCACCGCCTGCCAGGGCGCGAGCGCGCTGCCCGGCGAGATCATCAGCCCGGCGACCGCGGTGAGCGCGATCGCCACGCCGATGCGCAACTTGAACAGGTTCAGCAGGACCTTCATGACTCGCCTGCGTCATGGCCGGGCCGCGTGCGGCCCGGCCATGCTCGTTCGTCACTCAGGCGCACGGTCCGGCGCTCAGCTCAGGCCCCAGACGGTGGACAGGTACTTCCAGTTGACGAAGTAGTACAGCACGAAGGCCACCAGGAAGACCATCGCCAGCACGAAGGTGCCCGGCACGCCGAAACCGCCGCCGTGGCCACCGTGCCCGGTGAGCGCCGCCTGCACCGGCAGCCGCAGCGGGCTGACCTTGGTGGACCAGGCGCCCGCGTCGAGCTTCTTGCCGAACAGGATCGTGCCGACCGTGATCACGATGTACATCGCGCCGCCCACCACCGCGATGACCCCGGCCACGCCGAAGATCGCGATCATCAGCAGTGCGGTGCCCGGGTACTCGTAGGGCAGCGCGGCGCCGGCGAACGTGATGTCCCAGTGGCGGCGCGGCACGCCCAGGGTTCCGGCGCCCATCATCGCCAGCGTGAACACGCCCATGCCCAGGCCGAAGATGTACGGCTGGGCCTTCGCCCATCCGGGGAGGATCATCTCGCGGTTGAACAGCGTGGGCAGCAGGAAGTAGGTGAGCGACATGAACGCCAGCGTGGTGCCGAGCACCACCGTGGCGTGGAAGTGCCCCGGCACGTAGATCGTGTTGTGGATGATCATGTTCAGCTGCTCGGTGCCCATCATCACGCCCGAGATGCCGCCGAGGAAGCCGAAGCCCACCAGCGACATGAACATCCCCGAGAACACCGGGTTGCCCCACGGCGCCTTGCGCAGCCACTCGAACAGGCCCTTCGTGTAGCCCTTCTCGCGCTGGGCCGCCTCGATCGCGCCCGGCACGGTGAGGCCGTGCAGCATCGAGGCGAGCACCGCCAGGTACATCGCGTAGCTGGTGTTGAAGATCTTCCACTCGGTGCCCACCGCCGGGTCGGCCAGGATGTGGTGCGCCGACGCCAGCTGCAGGAAGAGGATGTACAGCAGGAACGCGGAGCGGCTGACGCGCTCGGACATCGGCTTGGCGCCGAAGACGATCGCGGCGATCGCGTACCAGACCGCGATGTGCGCCGACACGTTGATCTGCTGCGAGGAGTGGCCGAACGCCCACCAGATCACCCGGTACATCGCCGGGTCGATGTGCTTGATGTAGCCCACCGACCACAGGAACGTGGGAATGAGGATGATCGCGCCCGAGGCGATCGTGAAGATCGCGATGATGCAGGCCGTGAGCGCCCCGAACGTGACCAGCGGCACCGAACCCTCGTAGGTCTTCTCGGCCTTGGCCACCACCAGCGTGCCCAGGAAGATGAAGCAGCCGATCAGCGCCCCGACCGCGAACAGGATCAGCCCGAGGTAGAACGCCGGGTGCGCGGGCATCGGCACGTACGAGGTCATCATCACCGTCGCGTTGCCGCTGAAGATCGCCACGTTGAAGGTGATCGCGCCGATCACCATCAGCGCCCAGGCGAGCCAGGCGATCCTGGGCGTGGCGAGCCGGCATCGCAGCAGCGTCGACGAGCAGAAGTAGAGGACCGCGATCTCGAAGAAGATGATCCAGACCACCAGCATGTCGAGGCCGTGGGCCGTGAGCTGCAGGTAGAAGTTGTCGGCGTCGATCAGGTGGATCGCCTGCCAGCGCGTGAGCACGATCAGCAGCGCGAGGATGCCCCCGACGAGCAGCGCGACGACAGCCGCGACCGCGTTGAGCTTGATCAGCGACTCGGCCGACTTGTGGAACTGCAGCCCCGTGCGGGGGCAGACACGGTACTGCGCTTGAGCGGTTGCCATGCTTCCCCCCATCACTTGACGTAGAGCCGCGAGACCATCTTGTGATGGCCGATGCCGCAGAATTCGTTACAGACGATCGCGTACTGGCCCGAGCGGTTCGGCGTGATCGTCACGACGTGCTGGTAACCGGGCAGCACCTGGATGTTGATGTTCTCGGGCTGCAACGAGAAGCCGTGCTGGTAGTCCATCGCGGTGAGGTTCAGGCGGTAGGTCTCGCCCTTCTTCAGCTCGAGAATCGGCCACCAGTCCCAGAGCCGGGCGATCAGGTAGACGTCGCTGCCGGCCGGCGGCGCGACCACCGGCACCTTGTTCTCGCCCTCTTCGCGCACGGTGTATTTGTCCACCATGTCCTGGGTGGCCTTGGCGAAGAGCTCGGGCTTGACCTTGTAGGTTTCGGGCGAGAGGTTCTGCTTACCGAACACGTGCCAGTACGGCATCATGAAGAACATGATCATGCACCAGACGAAGGCGATCACGACCCAGATGATCTCGATCCTGTCGACCGGTTGCTTCCACCAGATGCGATGCTGCGGGGGCAGTATGGCGCTCACGTTTTTCTCCAGGTTGCTCGCGAACGTTCACTTGGCCAGCGGCGTGACCGGCACTCCCGCGATCTCCATCACTCCCCAGAGGATGTAGAAGACGGTCGGAATCGTAATGCCCAGGAACAGCAGCAGGAAGGGGTTGTCGAGGATCTGCTGCATCACGGGGATGCGCTCTTCTTCCTGGTTTTCGGCCTGTGGTCGACCTTGCTCAGCCATGACGGCCCCCTTCACTGTCGAAATGATTGGTAACGGAATCGGCAACGCCAGCCATCATGGTTGGCCGCGGCGTGCTGCCGCCTTGACGCGCATCAAAAGTAACCCGGTTGCAGCGCTGCGGCAATCCTCCTTCCGGGATCGCACCCCGGAAGTGTCGCTTCCGTATCGCCATCCGCTTGCAATGGCAGGGCGTTACCGCTAGTTTCCGCATGTTTTTCGGCCCGCGCGCGGCCCGTGCCGCTTCCGGCCGGCGCCGTGCCGGGCCGGGCCGGGCGCCCGGCCTCACGGAGAGAGAAGTTGCTCAAGACAGTCCAGGGCTTCCTGCAGTGGTTCTTCCTGAGAATGGAGTCCGTCGGCAACCGGGTGTTCGGCGACCGGCTCAACCCGATGTACTACCTCGGCGCGACCAGTTACTGGATGTTCTGGATCGTCGTCGCCAGCGGCCTGTACGTGTACGTCTTCTACGAGACCGGCGTCGACAAGACCTACGCGTCGATGGAGTCGATCACCCACGGCCAGTGGTTTGCCGGCGGCATCATGCGCAGCGTGCACCGCTACGCGTCCGACGCGATGGTGCTCACGATGCTGCTGCACATGGTGCGCCACTTCGCCTTCGACCGCTATCGCAGCTTCCGCGCCTTCTCCTGGGTCACCGGAGTGATCGTCCTCTGGCTGGTCTACGCGTCGGGCGTCAACGGCTTCATGCTGCCCTGGGACACGCTCGCGCAGTTCGTGGTGATCGGCACCACCGAGTGGCTCGACTCGCTGCCGGTGTTCAACGGCATCCTGACGCGCAACTTCATCACCCCCGAGGCGATCACCGACCGGCTGTTCTCGCTGCTGTCGTTCCTGCACATCGGCATTCCGCTGGTGGTGATGCTCGCGCTGTGGGTGCACACGCAGCGGGTGCCGCGCGCCGCGCAGATGCCGCCGCGCCGCATTGCCTACGGCCTGCTGGCGATGCTGCTGGTGCTGTCGCTGGCCAAGCCGGTGGTGAGCCAGGCGCCGGCCGACTTCCACACCGCGCCGACGACGCTCGATTTCGACTGGTTCTATCTCACCGTGTTCCCGCTGATCTACGCCTGGGATCCGCTCGAGCTGTGGATCGCCTGTGCCGGCGTCACCGTGCTGCTGCTGGCGATGCCGTGGCTGCCGCCGGCACGCGCCGGCAAGGGCCAGACCTATCATCTCACCGCGCACCCCGGCCGGCAGGTGGCTCCGGTGCGCCCCGGCGAGACCCTGCTCGACGCGGGGCTGCGTGCCAGCATCGCATTGCCCTACGAATGCCGCTCGGGCGGCTGCGGGATCTGCAAGGCCACGATGATCGGTGGCGAGATCGAAATGTCGGGCTACCAGCCCAGCGCACTGTCCGAGGAGGAGCGCCGCGCGGGCCGCATCCTGCTTTGCTGTGCGCGTGCGCTCTCCGACGTCGAGTTCGAGTACGAGGAGAACGCGGCCGCGCGCGGCACCCGCATGGACACCTACGAAGCCCGCGTCGAGCGGCTCGAGCGGCTCGCCCACGACGTGATGCTGGTCGGACTGCGCCTGCCCGAGGGGCGCAGGATCGACTTCGAGGCCGGCCAGTACCTGAACGTGGTGCTCGAAGACGGCGCACGGCGCAGTTACTCGTTCACCACGCCTTCGGGATCCACCGACCTGGTGGAATTGCACGTGCGGCTGATGCCGGGCGGGCGCTTCACCACCCGCGTGTTCGAGTCGATGAAAGTGGGCGACCGGCTCACCTTCGAGGGGCCGGTGGGATCGTTCGTGCTGCACGAACCGAGCGACAAGCCGCTGATCTTCGTGGCCGGCGCCACCGGCTTCGCGCCGGTCAAGAGCCTGCTCGAACAGGCCTTCCGCATGGGCATCGAGCGGCCGCTGTACCTCTACTGGGGGGTGCGCCGGCGCCGCGACCTGTACCTGACCGAGCTGCCGCAGCAATGGGCGCGCGAGCACCCGAACTTCCACTTCGTGCCGGTGCTCTCCGACGCGGCGCCCGAAGACGAGTGGGCCGGCCGCACCGGACTGGTTCACGAGGCAATTCTCGCCGACTTCCCCGACCTGTCGGGCTTCTCGGTCTATGCCTGCGGCTCGGTGCGCATGGTCGAGGCGGCTCGCCCCGCCTTCGTCGCGCAGGGCCTGCACGAAGACGCCTGCTACTCCGACGCCTTCACGCCCGCCGGCGGCGCCGCCCCGAAGCAATAGGTCCGTCGCGCAATCGTTGCTGCGGCAATACACGCGCCGGCGGCGCTGCGCGCGTACGCCGGGTGGTCTGTCACGAGTTTGCTAGAATTCAGCCTTCGCACGGCAGTTCCGTAAGGGTCAACCCCTAGAAATCCAACCCGGGCCACGCCCCCGAAGGCGATGGCGGGACGCCGAGCGACGAAGCTGAACCCTCTCCGTGCTTTCCTCCCAGGAACGAACCTCATCATGAAGAAATCGCTGCTCCTCGCCTCGATCGTCGTCGTCACGCTGGCCGCCTGCGGCAAGAAGGAAGAAGCGCCCGCTCCGGCGCCCGCTCCGGCGCCGGCCACCACCGCTCCGGCTCCTGCCGAGGCTGCCAAGGAGGCCGCGGGCCAGGCGGTCGACGCCGCCAAGGAAGCCGCCGAGAAGACCGGCGAAGCGGTGAAGGAAGGCGCTGCCGCCGCGGTCGAGGCCACCAAGGACGCCGCCAGCGCCACGGCCGACGCCGCCAAGGAAGCTGCCGACAAGGCAGTCGAGGCTGCCAGGGACGCCGCCGAGGCCGCGAAGAAGTAAGCGCGCGGTCGGCGTCTCTTTGCACGTGCGGCCGGCGCGATCCGGCCGCGCGAGGCCGGGCCAGCGTGCCCGGCCTGCCCCGAACCGGCCTTCACGACCCTTGCGGCCGGTTTTTCTTTCTTTCAGGGCTCAGACCGCGATCCAGTCGATGCCGCGATCCTGGTCGGCCACGCTGATCATCTCGTCGGCACCCGGTTCGAGCGCCGAGGCGAGCGCCTCGCGCGCCAGCTCGGGACGGTTGTTGTGGCGGCTCAGGTGCGCGGCCACCACGGTGCGCAGCCGCGAGCGATCGATCGACGCGAGGATGCGCGCCGCCTCGCGGTTGTCCAGATGCCCCCACGGCCCGGCGATGCGGCGCTTGAGCGCGGGCGGGTAGCGCGGATTGTCGGCGAGCAGCTGACCGTCGTGGTTGCATTCGAGCACCAGCGCGTCGAGGCGCGCGAGCGCACGCAACACGTGCGGCGTGCCCTGCCCGAGATCGGTCAGCACGCCCAGGCGGCGCCGCCCGTCGTCGATCACGTATTGCACCGGTTCGCGCGCGTCGTGCGGCACCGGCACCGGCTCGATGCGCAACCCCGCGCAGTCGAAGTGCGCATGCGAGTCGAACACGCGCAGCAGCGACTCCACCTCGCCGGCTGCCGCCACCATCGGAGCGGCCGCGCGCAGGGTGCCGTGCGTGAGGTGCACCGCGATGCCGTGCGCACGCGCGAGCCGGAACACGCCGCCGATGTGGTCGGCGTGCTCGTGGGTGACGAGGATCGCATCGAGCCGCCCTGGCTCCACGCCTGCAGCGCGCAGCCGGCGCTCGGCCTCGCGCCGGCCGAAGCCGCAGTCGACCAGCACCCGCGTGACGCGGATGCCATCGCTGCTTTCGATCAGCAGCGCATTGCCTTCGCTGCCGCTGCCCAGGCTCGCAATGCGCACCGCGCGATCAGCGCAGCTGTTCCTGCAGCAGCGCGAGGATGCGCCCGGCAGTGCGCTGGTCGACTTCACCGACCGGCTTGCCGTCGGCGGCGAGCACGCTCACGCGGCTGCTGTCGGGACCGCTGGCCTCCACGCGAATGCGGAACTGCTGGCTCGCGTCGGGGCGCGCCCTGGACGATCCGAAAATGCGCGCGAAGAAGCCGGGCTTCTCGGCGACGCGTCCGCCCTCGACCTCCGGATCGATGTATCGGACGAAGTACAGGCCTTGCGCGCGATCGCGATCCTCGACGGTGAAGCCCCCGCGGTCGAGCCCCAGCCCGACGCGTCGCCAGGCGCGCTCGAAGCTTTCCTGCACCTCGAGTGCCTGGGTGGCGCCGCTGCCGGAGAGCCGCGCACGCTCGGTCGCGCCGACGGCCGCCGTGGCAGTGGGCGCGGTCTCCGACGGGGCCAGCTTCAGCATCAGCCTGCGCAGGAACTCGGCCTCGAGTTCGGGATCGCTCGGCCGCGGCTGCCAGGCGGTGTTCTCGCGCGCCGACGAGGTGTAGACCTCGATCATGCCGCGGTGGCTGATGAAGACTTCGGTCTTGCCGTTGGCCGCCTCGAGCCGCGTACGGAACTTGTCGCGTTCGCCGGTGGAATAGAGACTGTCGAACACGCGGCCGATCGTCGAACGGATGAAATCCTGGGGCAGCTTCGCGCGGTTCTCGGCCCAGTCGGTCTCCATGATGCCGGTTTCGGGCGAGGCCGACTTGATCACGAAACCTGCTTCCTGCCAGAAGTCGCGCAGCACCGACCACACGCGCTCGGGCGGCAGGTCGACCACCAGCCAGCGCTGCGAGCCGTCACGCTCGATGTGCGCGCCCTTCACGCCGGGCAGTACCCTCGCGGCCGCGGACGGCGCGGCGCTCCCGGCAGCGCGTGCGCTCTCGTAGCCCGAGGCGGTGCGCGCGCTGCGCTCGGGCACCGTGTAGCGGCTGTCGGTCGCCGGCCGCGTGAGGTCGGGCGGCACGTCGAGCGACGGCCCCTTGGTGGCCGACTTGTATTCGATGCGGCTCGCGTCGTCGATCTTCTCGCTGATCGCGCACGCGCCCAGCGCGGCAGCGAGCGCCGGGATCGCGGCGGCGCGCACCGCGCGCGCGACAGCCGCAGGCAATTGCATGGTCAATTGAGCACTCCTGAGCGCTCGAGCGCAGCGCGCACGGTCTCCTGGCGTTCGGGCGACAACGGTGTGAGCGGCAGCCGGATTCCGGGGCCGATGCGGCCCATCCGGGCCAGTGCCCACTTGACCGGAATCGGGTTGGCCTCGCCGTACAGGTCGGTGTGCAGCGGCAGCAGCTGGCGGTTGATCGCCAGCGCCTGCGCCCAGTCGCCGGCCAGCGCGCACCGGCACATGCGGGCCATCGGGCCAGGCGCGAGGTTGGCGGTGACCGAGATCACGCCGTGCGCGCCCATCGCCATCAGGGCCAGCGCCGAGTCGTCGTTGCCGCTGTAGACCGCGAAGTCGGCCGGCGCCTGCGCGAGCAGCACCGAGCCGCGCGGAATGTCGCCGGTTGCGTCCTTCAGGCCCACGATGCCGGGCACCTGCGCCAGCCGCAGGACGGTCGCGTTGGAGAGGTCGGCCACCGTACGCCCCGGCACGTTGTAGAGCACGATCGGCAGATCGACCGCTTCGGCCACCGCGCGGAAGTGCCGGTACATGCCCTCCTGCGTCGGCTTGTTGTAGTACGGCACCACCTGCAGCGACGCCTGCGCACCGTGCCTGTGCGCGTGCTCGGTGAGCTCGATCGCCTCGCGCGTGGAGTTGCCGCCGGTGCCGGCGATGACCGGCACGCGCCCGGCGGCGTGCTCGACGGCGACGCGGATCAGCGTTGCGTGTTCTTCGACGTCGACGGTCGGTGACTCGCCGGTGGTGCCGACGGCCACGATCGCCGCGGTGCCTTCCTCGACGTGCCAGTCGATCAGCCGGCGGTAGCTCTCGAGATCGAGGCTGCCGTCTTCGTGCATCGGACTGACGATCGCGACAATGCTGCCCTTGATCATGGCTGGCCGCTTGCAAAAATGTGCATTCTATCCGAGCGCGCGCAGGGGCTCGGCGCCGGCGGCGCGGGTCGCACAGATGCGCTGCACGACCGCCGGTCGCGGCTGCGCGAGCAGCCCGTGCTCGTAGCCCAGTACCGCCAGCCCCGCGCTGCGGCAGCGCTGCAGCAGCTCGCCCGGCGCGAGCAGGAAGGCCGGATTCGACGGCTTGCCGTAGCGCTCGTTGCCCTGCGCGAAAGTCTCGTAGACGAGCAGGCCGCCGGGCGCGACCAGCGCGGCAAGCAGTGCGAAGCGCGCGCGAAACAGGTAGTTCACCACCACCACCGCATCGAAGCGCTCGTGCCCGAACGGCCAGTCGCCGCGCTCCAGGTCGGCCACGCGCGTGACGATGTCCTCGCCCAGGGCGGCCAGCCCCGCCGCTTCGCGGTCGATCGCAGTCGCGCGCAGGCCGAGGCGGCGCGCCTCGAGCGCATGCCGTCCCGATCCTGCCGCGAAGTCGAGCACGCTCGCGCCCGCCGGCAACGTCGCGAGCCAGCGTCGCACCCATGGCGACGGCCCCGCAGGCGCGGCAGGGTGCGGGATCGCTGGCAAGGTGGACATATTCCTCGGCTCCGGGCAGGGCGATCCGTTACATTACGCCGGATCACTTCCGGAGAGCGACGATCGAACCGCTGGCCGCCTCGCCGGGTTTCCGGCCGCCCGTGCGCAGTCTCGCCATCTGCGTGGCCGCGCTCGGACTCGCGACGCTGCTGGTGCTGCTTGCCTGGGTCGCGCCGTCGCTGCTGCCGCGGCAGGCCGCGTTCGCGGCGGCCGCGCTGCTGGCGATCGCCGCAGCGGGCGGCATCTACCTGATGCTGCGAAGCACGCAGCACGCGGCCGACGGCTCGGACGCACTGCTGCGCGAGCTCGGCGAACACCGCCGCGCGGCCGAGCAGCTGGCCGCGCTCGGCTCCTGGGTGCACGATCTGCGCCGCAACGCGCTGCAGTGGAGCGACGGGGCATTCCGCCTGTTCGGCATCGACCCGGCCGCCGGGGTGCCGTCGCCGGCCGCGTTCCTGTCGCGCATTCACCCGGATGACCGGACCCGCTGGCAGGAGGCGCACCGCCGCGCGCTGCGCGACGGCCGCGAGGCACGGGTCGAGTTCCGCTGGGCGCGTCCGGGTGGCGAGCTCGCCTGGATCCGCAGCGTCGCGCGCCCGGAACGCGACGCGCAGGGCCGCACGCTGCGCGTGGCCGGCATCGTGCAGGACATCACCGGCATGCGCGCGATGCAGCAGCAGCTCGCGGCCAGCGAAGCGAAGTTCCGCGACCTCACGCACCTGAGCTCCGACTGGGTCTGGGAGACCGACGCGCAGCACCGCGTCTCGTTCCTGTCGGACTCGCTCGACGCAGTGCTCGGTCCGTGGCGGCGCGCGCTGATCGGACGGCGGCGCTGGGAGATGCCCGAGGCCGACTTCCTGCGTCCCGACTGGGACACCCACCGCACGACCTGCGAGGCGCACACGCCGTTCGAGAACTTCGAGTTCGGGCAGATCGATCCGCAGGGCAACGTCCACCACCTGTCGCTGAGCGGCCATCCGGTGTTCGACGAGGCCGGCCGCTTCACGGGCTACCGCGGCACCGGCCGCGACATCACGCGCGAGAAGCAGCAGCGGATGCTGCTCGAAATCGAAGGCGACGTCGCCGGCATCATGCGCGAGCAGACCGAACCGGCGCGCGTGATCACGGCGATCATCATCACGCTGTGCGGCAAGCTGGGCTGGCTGGGCGGCGTGCACCTGGTGCGCACCGAGGGCGGGCTCGCCGCGCGCGAGCGCTGGGGCTACCCGGCGTTCACCCGCATGGTCTCCGACCTGCCCGCCGAATTCTCCCCCGGCGAAGACAGCGTCGAGGGCAGGTGCTGGCGCGAGGGACGCCACGCCTGGATCACCGACCTGCAGGCGCATCCGGCGTTCGCCACCCGCTATCGCATCGGCGCGCTGGGCGCCAAGGCTGCGTTCCTCGCGCCGATCGGCGACGAGCAGGGGCGCACGCTCGGTCTGCTGCTGTTCCTCGGCCCCGTCGCGTTCCGCGGCGAGGCGTTCCTCGGCCAGGCCGCCGAGACGCTGTCGCGCACGCTGTCGCTGTACCTGCAGCGCAAGACGGCCGAGCGGCGCCTGCTGCTCGCCTCGATGCACGATGCGCTCACCGGCCTGCCCAACCGCGCATTCCTGCTGCAGCAGCTCGAAGCGCGGCTGAACTCGGGCGAGCGCGCGGCGCTGCTCTACGTCGACCTCGACCGCTACAAGCTGATCAACGACACGCTGGGCCATGCTGCCGGCGACCAGGCGCTGATCGAGATCGCCCGCCGGCTGCGCGCGGCGCTGGGCGCCGACGACGTCGCCGGCCGCATGGGCGGCGACGAATTCGTCGTGCTGCTCGCGCGCCCCGGCGCGCGCGAGGAGATCGAGCGCGTCGCACGGCGCGTGCTCGCGGCGATCGAGAAGCCGCTGGTGCTCGCCAACCGCGCCTACTTCCTGTCGGCGAGCATCGGCGTGGCGCTCGCGCCCGACGACGCCGGCGACGCGGAGACGCTGATTCGCTGCGCCGACAGCGCGATGTACCAGGTGAAGTCCGAAGGCCGCGGCGACGTCCGCTTCTTCGCGGGCGGCCTGTCGGACGAGCGTGCCGAGCGGCTGCAGTTGGCCGCCGAACTGCCCACCGCGATCCATCGCGGCGAGGTCGACCTCTACTATCAGCCGGTGATGAACATCGACGAGCGCACGGTGATCGGCTACGAGGGGCTGCTGCGCTGGCGCCATCCGACCCTCGGCCTGCTGCTGCCCGAGCGCTTCCTGCCGGCGGCCGAGCAGAGCAACCTGATTCGCGAGATCGGTCCGTGGGTGATCCGGCGCGCGCTCGACGATCGCACGCGCCTGGGCATCGAGGCCTGGCCCGACCTGGCCGTCTCGGTGAACGTCTCGGCGCGCCAGCTCTCCGAAGAAGGGTTCCTCGCGACGCTGGCCGAGCTGATGCAGGAGCGCGACTTCCCGGCACGGCTGCTGCAGCTCGAGCTCACCGAAAGCGCGTTCATCGAGAACCCCGAACGCACCGTGGCGCTGATCGGCGAATTGCGCCGGCTCGGCGTGCGCGTGTTCATCGACAACTTCGGCACCGGCTACGCGTCGCTGTCGTACCTGAAGAACCTGCCGGTCGACGGCATCAAGATCGACCACACCTTCGTGCAGGACCTGCCGGCCGACCGCGGCAACGCCGCGATCGTGCAGGCAATCACGACGATGGCGGCAAAGCTCGGGCTGCAGGCGATGGCCGAAGGCGTGGAAACCGCGGCCGAACTGCGCGGGCTGCGCTCGCTCGACTGCCACCGGGTGCAGGGTTCGCTGATCGCCGAGCCGCTGCCGTTCGAGCAGCTGAAGGAGTTCCTCGAGGCGCTGCCGACGCTGCGCCGCATGCACCTGGTGTCGTGAGCTGCAGCGGCGTGACGCCGGGACTCGCCCCCGGCGGCGCCCCCGCGCGCCCGGCCGCCGCGCCCGCAGGCCGCGGCGCACGGGCTCAGTCGTAGTCGAGCCCCATCGCCTCGCGCACTTCGCGCATCGTCTCCTGCGCGATCTTGCGCGCCTGCTCGCAGCCGTCGGCGACGATGTTGCGAAGCAGGCTCGGGTCGTCGAGGTAGGGTTGCGCGCGCTCGCGAAACGCCTGCTGTTCGGCGAGGATCGCGTCGATCACCGGCTGCTTGCATTCGAGGCAGCCGATGCTCGCGCTGCGGCAGCCGACCTGCACCCATTCGCGCGTGGCCTCGTCGGAATAGACGAGGTGCAACTGCCAGACCGGGCAGCGTTCGGGTTCGCCCGGATCGGTGCGCCGCACGCGCGCCGGGTCGGTGGGCATCGTGCGGATCTTCCTGCGCACCGACTCCGGGTCTTCGCGCATCGCGATCGCGTTGCCGTAGCTCTTGGACATCTTCTGCCCATCGGTGCCCGGCATCCGCGAGGCCTCGGTGAGCAGCGCCTGCGGCTCGGCCAGGATGATGCGGCCGCTGCCTTCGAGGAAGCCGAACAGGCGCTCGCGATCGCCCATGCTCAGGTTCTGGGCCTGATCGAGCAGCTCGCGCCCCTGCTCCAGCGCAGTCTCGTCGCCCTGCTCCTGGTAGCGGGTGCGCATCTGCTGGTAGAGCTTCGCGCGCTTGCTGCCCAGTTTCCTCACCGCCTCGCGCGCCTTGTCCTCGAAGCCCGGTTCGCGGCCGAACAGGTGGTTGAAGCGGCGCGCGATCTCGCGCGTGAACTCGACGTGCGGCACCTGGTCTTCGCCCACCGGCACCCAGGCCGCGCGGTACATGAGGATGTCGGCCGCCTGCAGCAGCGGATAGCCGAGGAAGCCGTAGGTGGAGAGGTCGCGGCTGGAGAGCTTCTCCTGCTGGTCCTTGTAGGTGGGCACGCGCTCGAGCCAGCCCAGCGGCGTCATCATCGAGAGCAACAGGTGCAGTTCGGCGTGCTCGGGCACGCGCGACTGGATGAACAGCACCGACTGCTGCGGATCGATGCCCGCGGCCAGCCAGTCGATGACCATCTCCCAGACGTTTTCGCCGATGATCTCGGGCGAATCGTAGTGGGTGGTGAGCGCGTGCCAGTCGGCCACGAAGAACAGGCAGGGGTGCTCGGACTGCAGGCGCACCCAGTTCTTCAGCGCGCCGTGGTAGTGGCCCAGGTGCAGCGCGCCGGTCGGGCGCATGCCGGATACGACTCGTTCGGTGAACATGGTCGGTCGTTCAGTCGGACAGCGAAAAGAGCGCCGCGATCACGCCGACCCCGATGTCGATCAGCGGCGCGACGACGAAGCCCAGCACGCCGGTGGCCAGCAGCGCGAGCAGGATGAACAGCCCGTAGGGTTCGAGCCGCGAGAACGCCGCGGCCATGCGGAGCGGCAGCAGGCTCACGAGGATGCGCCCGCCATCGAGCGGCGGCACCGGCACCAGGTTGAGCACCGCCAGCGTCAGGTTGACGAAGATGCCGGCAATCGCCATGCGCGGGAGGAATTCGCCGTCGCTGCCGAAGACGCTCATCAGCTTGAGCGCGAAGCCCCAGCCGAGCGCCATCGCGAGGTTGGCCAGCGGCCCGGCGGCGGCCACCATGCCCATGTCGCGACGCGGCGAGCGCAGGTTCGAGGGCACGATCGGCACCGGCTTGGCCCAGCCGAAAAGGATCCCCCCGCCCACCGCCTTGCTCGCGAGCAGGATCAGCGCCGGCACCAGCAAGGTGCCGATCGGGTCGATGTGGCGCAGCGGATTCAGGCTGACGCGGCCCTGCAATTGCGCGGTGCGGTCGCCCAGGCGTGCGGCGACGAAGCCATGCGCCGCCTCGTGCAGCGTGATCGCGAAAATCACCGGAATTGCATAGACCGCGATCAACTGCGGAAGGCTCAGGTCCATGTCGACGATTGTAGCAGCCGGACCCGCTGCGGCCGGCGCCCGCTCCGGCCCGTCAGAAGCGCACCCGCAGCACCGACTCCTGCGCACCGCGCGCGATCATGTCCTGGACACTGCCGCAGCCCAGGCGCACGATCAGGGGCTCCGCCCCGGTGAGGTCGATCACCGTGGTGGGCACGAAACCCTGCCCGCCCGCGTCGATCACCAGTTCGATGCGGCGCGACAGGCGCTCGGCGATCGCGTCGGCGTCGGTGAGCGGATCGTCCTCGCCCGGCAGGATCAGGCTCGAGCACAGCACCGGCTCGCCGTGCGCTTCGAGCAGGCCCTGCGCAACCGCCGCATCGGGCACCCGCAACCCGATCGTCCGCCTCGACGGGTTCCACAGGCGCCGCGGCACTTCCTTCGTCGCGTCGAGCACGAAGGTGTAGGGGCCGGGCGCCCACTCCTTCAGGAAGCGGTATTGGCGGCTGTCGACTTTCGCGTAGGTCGACAGCTCGGAGAGGTCGCGGCACATCAGCGTGAGCAGGTGCCGCTCGTCGAGTCCGCGAATCGTGCGCAGCCGGTCGACCGCGCCCTTGTCGCCCAGCCGGCAGGCGAGCACGTAGCAGGCGTCGGTGGGCAGCGCCACCAGCCCGCCGGCGCCCAGCACGTCGGCGGCCTGCCGCAGCAGCCGCACCTGCGGGTTCTTCGGGTGAAGCGTGAAGCGCTGCGTCATGCCCGCGCCACCGCGTCGCCGCGCACGGCCTGCGCGCGCGAGGCCGCCAGCGCCGCCTCGGGCCAGTCGAGCCACACCGGCACCAGCGTCTCGGGCAGCGGCGGCAGGCTGCCCAGCTCGACGCGGCTTTCGTCGGGCCCGTGGAAATCGGAGCCGCGCGAAGCACGCAGGCCGAACTCGCGCGCGACCTGCGCGAAGCGCCGGTACTGCTCGCGCGTGTGCGAGCCGCTCACGACCTCGATGCCCTCGCCGCCGGCGTCGCGAAACGCGGCGATCAGCGCCCACAGTGCCGTCTCGTCGAGCCGGTAGCGGCCCGGATGCGCGAGCACCGCGATGCCGCCCGCGCTGCGGATCCAGCCTGTCGCGTCGCCCAGGCTCGCCCAGCGATGCGCGACGAAGCCCGGCTTTCCTTCGGACAGGTAGCGCTGGAACACTTCGGCCACGTCGCGGCACACGCCGAGTTCGACGATGTAGCGCGCGAAGTGCGTGCGCCCCACCATCGCCGGGTTGCCGACGAAGCGCAGCGCGCCGTCGTAGGCGCCGGCGATGCCGGCGCGCGCCAGGTCCTCGGCCATCTCGCGCGCCCGGGCGTCGCGGCCGCTGCGCGTGCGCGCCAGCCCGTCGCACAGCGCGCGGCAGCCGGGATCGATGCGCAGCCCGACCACGTGGATCGTCTCGCCGCCCCAGCTGACCGACACCTCCACGCCCGGCACGAAGACGAGCCCGAGCGCTGACGCCGCCGTGGCCGCTTCGGCCAGCCCGCCGACCTCGTCGTGGTCGGTGAGCGCGAACAGCTGCACGCCGTGCGCATGCGCACGGCGCACGACCTCGGCCGGCGCGAGCACGCCGTCGGAGACGCGCGAATGCGCGTGCAGGTCGGCGTTGAGCCGCAGCGGATCGCCGGGCAGCGTCATGCGGCGGGCGCCGTGGCCAGGTGATCGACCACGAGGCGCGCGACTTCGTCGGGGCGGTCGTGATGCAGCATGTGCCCCGCCCCCGCGACCGTCGCCTCGCGCAGCGAACGGATCGCCTGCAGCCGGCGGCGGTATTCGGCGCCGTGAACGAACGACATCGCCTCGCTGGTGTGCTCGGCCAATACCCACAGCACCGGCGCGGTGATCGCCCGCCAGCAGGCGACGACCTCCGGCACGCGGTAGAGGATCGGCGAGGAGATCCGGTGGGCCGGATCGGCGAGCAGCTCGAAGCGCCCGGCCGCGTTCTCGCGCGCCCAGTGCAGCGCGAGGAAGCCGGCGAAGTCGGGGCGCAGGCGCGGATTGCCGCGCATCAGTCGCGCGGCGACCTCGTCACGCGACGCGTAGTCGCGCAGCGTGGCGCCGTCGCGCAGTTCGTCGAGCCAGCGCGCATAGCGTCCGGGCGCCTGCGCCGGGCGCGTGGCCTTCAGGCCCACGCCTTCGAGATTCACCAGCCGGCGCACGCGCTGCGGGCGCACGCCGGCATAGAGCGCCGCGACGTTGCCGCCCATGCTGTGGCCGATCAGGTCGACCGCCTGCGCGGGCGCGAGCGCATCGACAAGCGCGTCGAGGTCGCCGAGATAGTCGGGGAACCAGTACGCGTCGGTGCCGCTGCGCTCGGTGAGCCCGAAACCGCGCCAGTCGGGAGCGAGCAGTCGCCAGTGGCCCGGCAGCAGGTCGACCACGAACTGGAACGACGCGGAGACGTCCATCCAGCCGTGCAGCAGGAATACCGTGCGTGCACCGCGGGCGTGCCCGCGCTGCGGCTCCCAGCAGCGGACGTGATGGCGCAGGCCCCGCGCCTGGACGAACAGCGAGCGGCTTTCGCGCCGCGGGCGATAGGCCCGCGCGCCCGCGGATCGCGCGCGCGCCGGCGCCCGCAGCCCGGCGCCGGCGGGGCTGGACGACAACGCGGTGGAACGGGGCACAATATGCGAGGCTCGGAATCCTGCCGACATTATAGAAACCCCGGGGAGTCATCCATGAGGATTGCCGCACGCGACGACTACGACGAGCTGCACGGCACCTTCCGCTGGCTCGTTCCCGAACGCTTCAACATCGCGCAAGCCTGCTGCGAGCGCTGGGCGGGCAACGCGCGGCGTACCGCGATCGTCGTCGACCACGGCGATGGCCGCATCGAGCGCGTGGGCTATCGCCGGCTGCACGAGCAGGCGAATCGCCTGGCCAACGCGCTCGCCGCGCTCGGCGTGCGCCGCGGCGACCGCATCGCGGTGGTGCTGCCGCAGCGCCCCGAGACCGCAGTGGCGCACATGGCGATCTACCGGCTGGGCGCGGTGGCGATGCCGCTGTCGATCCTCTTCGGTCCCGATGCGCTGCGTTTCCGGCTCGACGACAGCGCGACCGTGGTCGCGATCGTCGATGCCGAATACCTCGACAATCTTCGCGCCGCACTCGGCGAGTCGGTGCGACACGTGGTGGTGGTGCCCGCCTCGGGCGAGCGTCCCGCGCTGCGCGCCGACGAGCACGACTGGAGCGAACTGCTCGCGCGTGCGCGCGAGCGCTTCGTCGGGGCGGACACGCTGGCCACCGATCCGGCGGTGCTCATCTACACCAGCGGCACCACCGGTGCGCCCAAGGGGGCGCTGATTCCGCATCGCGCGCTGATCGGCAACCTCAGCGGCTTCGTCGCGTCGCAGAACTGGTACCCGCGTCCGCGCGACGTGTTCTGGTCGCCTGCCGACTGGGCCTGGACCGGCGGGCTGATGGACGCGCTGCTGCCGGCGCTCTACTTCGGGCACCCGATCGTCGCGCAGCGCGGACGCTTCTCGCCCGAGCGCGCATTCGAGCTGCTCGGGCGGCATCGGGTGACCAACACTTTCCTGTTCCCGACCGCGCTGAAGATGATGATGAAGCACGCGCCCGAGCCGCGCTCGCGTCATCGGCTCGCGCTGCGCGCGATCATGAGTGCGGGCGAGGCGGTGGGCGAGACGCTGTTCGACTGGTGCCGCGATGCGCTCGGTGTCACGGTCAACGAGATGTTCGGACAGACCGAGGTCAACTACGTGGTCGGCAACTCGGCGCAGCGCTGGCCGGCGCGCCCCGGTTCGATCGGCCGCGCGTACCCGGGCCACCGGGTCGCGATCCTCGACGATGACGGTCGCGAACTGCCGCCGGGACAACTCGGCGAGATCGCGGTCAATCGCTTCGACCGGCACGGCGATCCCGATCCGGTCTTCTTCCTCGGTTACTGGGGCAACGAAGCAGCCACGCGCGCGAAGTTCAGCGGCGACTGGTGCCGCACCGGCGACCTCGCGACCGCCGACCCCGACGGCTACCTCTGGTACGGCGGACGTGCCGACGACATGTTCAAGGCCGCCGGCTACCGGATCGGCCCGAGCGAGATCGAGAGCTGCCTGGTGCGCCACCCGGCGGTCGCCAACGCGGCGGTGGTGCCCAAGCCCGACGCCGAGCGCGGCAACCTGGTCAAGGCGTTCGTGGTGCTCGCACCGGGGCATGCCGCCTCGCCGGCGCTCGTCGAGCAGCTGCAGCAGCACGTGCGCGGCAAGCTCGCACCCTACGAATACCCGAAGGAGATCGAGTTCATCGCGGAGTTGCCGATGACCACCACCGGCAAGGTGCAGCGGCGCGTACTGCGCGAGCGCGAGCAGGCCGCGGGCGAGCGGCAGTGAGGCAGGCGCACCCCGGGCGCCGATCGCCCGGGGTGCGCCGCCCACACACCCTATACTTGCGGGCCGTGCCGGGCGAGCCGCCCCGCGCGCCCGCCCCTCCCGCATCACAGGAATACCCGTCCATGGCGATTTTCCGTCTCGGCGATCGCGAGCCGCGCATCGACCCGACTGCCTGGGTCGCCGCGTCGGCCGACCTGATCGGTCTGGTCGAACTGGCTGCCGAATCGAGCGTCTGGTTCCACTGCACGCTGCGCGCCGACAACGAACCGATCCGCGTGGGCGCACGCAGCAACGTCCAGGACAACTGCGTGCTGCACACCGACCCCGGCTACCCGCTCGTGATCGGCGAGCACGTCACCGTCGGCCACCAGGCGATGCTGCACGGCTGCACGATCGGCGACGGCGCGCTGATCGGCATCCAGGCGATCGTGCTGAACGGCGCGCGCATCGGCCGCGACTGCCTGATCGGCGCCGGCACACTGGTCGCCGAAGGCAAGGAAATTCCCGAGCGCAGCCTCGTGCTGGGCTCGCCGGGGCGCGTGATCCGCCCGCTCACCGAGGCCGAAGTCGCGAACCTGCGCGCCGGTGCCGAGCGCTACGTGCAGCGCGCGCGCCACTTCCGCGACGCGCTCGTCGGCCTGGCGCGCGCATGAGCGCCCCCAGGCCGATGCGCGACGGCGTGCTGCGCTTCCTGCTTCGCGGCGCCTCGGTGCGCGGCGAAGTCGTCGTGCTCGATCGCGCCTGGCGCGAAGTGATCGCGCGCCACGCACTGCCCGAGCCGGTTCGCGACCGCCTGGGCGAGCTGTCCGCGGCCGCGGCACTGCTCGGCGCGACGCTCAAGTTCGACGGTTCGCTGGTGCTGCAGATCCACGGTGACGGCCCGGTGGCGCTCTTCGTGGTCGAGTACCGTTCCGACGGCGCCTACCGTGCCACCGCGAAGCTGCGCGAAGGCGCGTCGATTCCGCAGGACGCACCGCTGCCGGCGCTGGTCGATGCCCAGGGGCGCGGACGCTTCGTGGCCACGCTCGATCCGCGCGAGAGCGCGCCCGACAAACCCACCTGGCAAGGCATCGTGCCTTTCGAGGGCGCCACCGTCGCGGGCGTGCTCGAACGCTACATGCAGCGCTCCGAGCAGGTGCCGACGCGGCTGTGGCTGGCCGCCGACGGCGAACGCGCGGTCGGGCTGCTGCTGCAGCGCCTGCCCGACGAGGCAGGCGAGCCGCAAGCCGACGCCGACGGCTGGAACCGCATGCAGCAACTGGCCGACACCGTGGCTCCGGAGGAACTGCTGACGCTGCCCGCCGACGAACTGCTCAGGCGGCTGTTCTGGCAGGAGTCGCTCTACGCGTTCGACCATCGACCGTGCCGCTTCGCGTGCCGCTGCACCCGCGAGAAGGTGGGCGACATGCTGCGGATGCTGGGCAGCGACGAGGTCGAGGCAATCCTGGCCGAGCGCGGCGAGGTCGAGGTGCACTGCGAATACTGCAACCAGGCCTATCGCTTCGACCTGGTCGACAGCCTCGCGCTGTTCCATTCGCTGGCGCCTGCGCCCGAGGGCGATCCGACCCGGCACTGAACGCGTGAACCCCGGACGTGCCGGGCTCAGCGGGGCGTGCTGGTGCCGACGGCGGCGGTGTGGATGTGTTGCTCGGCGACCGGCCGGCGCGCATCGGCCTCGTTGATCTGCACGAAGATCTCGCCCGGCTTGACCATGCCGAGCTCGTAGCGCGCGCGCTCCTCGAGCGCCTGCTTGCCGGCACGCAGGTCGTCGACTTCGGCCTGCAGCGCACCGTTGCGCGAGGCGAGCCGCGCGTTGACCTCTTCCTGGGCGTGCAGCTGCCGGTCGAGCTCCCAGACGCGCAGCCAGCCGCCCTTGCCCAGCCACAGCGGGTACTGGATCAGCACCAGCAGCGAAGCGAGAACGATACCCAAGGTTCGCATCCGGCCCGCACTCCCCCCTTCGGACGCGCCGCGCGCGCCTTCAGCCCAGATTGTAGAACGCCGAGCGGCCCGGGTAGGTCGCCACCTCGCCGAGGTCTTCCTCGATGCGCAGCAGCTGGTTGTACTTGGCCATCCGGTCGGTGCGGCTCATCGAGCCGGTCTTGATCTGCAGCGCGTTGGTCGCCACCGCGATGTCGGCGATCGTGGTGTCTTCGGTCTCGCCCGAGCGGTGCGAGATGACGGCGGTGTAGTTGTAGCGCTTGGCCAGCTCGATCGCCGCGAAGGTCTCGGTGAGCGTGCCGATCTGGTTGATCTTCACCAGGATCGAATTGGCGATGCCCTCGTCGATCCCGCGCTGCAGCAGCCGCGTGTTGGTGACGAACAGGTCGTCGCCCACCAGTTGCACCCGGTCGCCGAGCACGTCGGTGAGCAGCTTCCAGCCCTCCCAGTCGTTCTCGGCCATGCCGTCCTCGATCGAGACGATCGGATAGCGGTCGCACCAGGTCGCCAGCAGGTTGGTGAAGTCTTCGGCCGGGAGCACCAGGCCCTCGCCGTCGAGGTGATAGCGGCCGTCGCGGAAGAACTCGGAGCTCGCGCAATCGAGGCCGAGCGCGATCTGGCGGCCCGGCTCGTAGCCCGCCTTCTCGATCGCCTCGAGGATCAGGCGGATCGCTGCCTCGTGGTTCTCGACGCTGGGCGCGAAGCCGCCTTCGTCGCCCACCGCGGTGGACATGCCGCGCTCGTTGATCAGCTTCTTCAGCGCGTGGAACACCTCGGCCCCGTAGCGCAGCGCCTCGCGCAGGCTCGGCGCGCCCACCGGCAGGATCATGAACTCCTGCAGGTCGAGGTTGTTGTTCGCGTGCGCGCCGCCGTTGATCACGTTCATCATCGGCACCGGCAGCGACATCGCCCCCGAACCGCCGAAGTAACGATACAGCGGCAGTCCCGACTCCTCGGCCGCGGCCTTGGCCACCGCCATCGACACCGCGAGCATCGCGTTGGCGCCGAGCCTGCCCTTGTTCTCGGTGCCGTCGAGCTCGATCAGCGTGCGGTCGATGTAGGCCTGCTCGGCTGCATCGAGCCCCATGATCGCTTCGGAGATCTCGGTGTTGACGTTCTCGACCGCCTTGAGCACGCCCTTGCCCAGCCAGCGCCCGGGATCGCCGTCGCGCAACTCGATCGCCTCGCGCGAGCCGGTGGAGGCGCCCGAGGGCACCGCCGCGCGGCCCATGACGCCCGACTCGAGCAGCACGTCGCACTCGACGGTGGGATTGCCGCGCGAATCGATGATCTCGCGCCCGATGATGTCGACGATCGCACTCATGCCGGCTCCACTCCCTGCACCACCACCATGTTGAAGAATTCCGTGGCGCCGGCGCGCTTCTCGCGCGCCTCGCGATACCGGGCCGAATCGTAGAACGCACGCGCCGCGGCCAGGCTCGGGAACTCGACCACGACCAGGCGGTTCGGCTGCCAGTTGCCCTCGAACACTTCGTGCTGGCCGCCGCGCACCACGAAGCGTCCGCCGGCGGCCGCGATCGCCGCGGGCGACAGCGCCATGTACTGCTCGTATTTCTGCGGGTCGGTTACCTTGATGTCGGTGATCACGTAGGCGGGCATGCGATTGCTTCCTGTGCTAGTCGTGAATCGACAGTTCGGCGAAGCCGTCGCGCTTGACGACTTCGTCGAGCGACTTGAGTGTCGCCAGCAATTCGGCCATGCGCGCGAGCGGCCATGCGTTCGGGCCGTCGGACAGCGCGCGGGCCGGATCGGGATGCGTCTCCATGAACAGGCCCGAAACGCCGGCCGCGATCGCCGCGCGCGCGAGCACCGGCACGAACTCGCGCTGACCGCCCGACGAGGTGCCCTGGCCGCCCGGCAGCTGCACCGAATGCGTGGCGTCGAACACCACGGGGCAGCCGGTCTCGCGCATGATCGCCAGCGAGCGCATGTCGGAGACCAGGTTGTTGTAGCCGAACGAGACGCCGCGCTCGCACACGAGGATGTTGTTGCCGTCGCCGCCCGCCGCGATTGCCGCCGCACGCGCCTTGTCGACCACGTTCTTCATGTCGTGCGGCGCGAGGAACTGGCCCTTCTTGATGTTCACCGGCCTGCCGGCCGACGCCACCGCGCGGATGAAGTCGGTCTGGCGCACCAGGAACGCGGGCGTCTGCAGCACGTCGACCACCGCCGCCACCGGTTCGATCTGGTCGATCCCGTGGACATCGGTGAGCACCGGCACGCCGATCTGGCGGCGCACCTCGGCGAGGATCTTCAGGCCTTCGTCGAGCCCCGGGCCGCGAAACGACGCGCCGGAACTCCGATTGGCCTTGTCGAACGACGACTTGTAGACGAACGGGATGCCCAGCGCGCCGGCGATCTCCTTCAACTGGCCGGCGGTCTCGAGCGCCAGTTCGCGCGATTCGATCACGCAGGGCCCGGCGATCAGGAAGAACGGGCGATCGAGTCCGGCTTCGAATCCGCACAGGCGCATCTGCGCGTTCCTCAGGCCAGCCTGACCACGCCCGGCTCGCTGCGTGCAGGCCGCTGCGCTGCGCGCACGAGCGCGGCCTCGATGTAGGAGCGGAACAGCGGATGGCCGTCGCGCGGCGTGGAGGTGAACTCGGGGTGGAACTGCACGCCGACGAACCACGGGTGCGCCATCGGGCCGCTGCGCGGCAACTCGACGATCTCGGTGAGGCCTTCGGCGGGGGTGCGCGCCGCCACCACGAGCCCGGCCTGCTCGAGCCGCCCGACGTAGTGGTTGTTGACCTCGTAGCGATGGCGATGGCGCTCGTTGACCTCTTCGCCATAGATGGAGGCGGCCAGCGTGCCGGGCTGCACCGGGCAGCGCTGCGCGCCCAGCCGCATCGTGCCGCCGAGCCCGGAGCGCGCATCGCGCCTCTCGACCCGCCCTTCGCGGTCGAGCCATTCGGTGATGAGGCCCACCACCGGATGCGGAGTCTGCGGGTCGAACTCGGTGCTGTTGGCGCCCTCGAGACCGCAGACGTCGCGGGCGAACTCGATCACCGCCAGCTGCATGCCCAGGCAGATGCCGAGGTAGGGCACGCCGTTCTCGCGCGCGTAGCGGATCGCGCGGATCTTGCCTTCGACACCCCGGCGGCCGAACCCGCCGGGCACCAGGACTGCATCGAAGCCGGCCAGCATCGCCGGTCCCTCGGCCTCGATGCGTTCGGAGTCGATGTAGTCGATCAGGATGCGGCTCTCGGTGTGGATGCCGGCGTGCACCAGCGCCTCGCTGAGCGACTTGTACGACTCGGTGAGGTCGACGTACTTGCCGACCATCGCGACGCGCACCTCGTGCTTCGGGTTCTCGAGCAGGTGCACGAGGCGGTCCCAGACGCCGAGATCGGCCGGTTTCGTGTCGAGTCGCAGGATCTCGCACAGCGTGCGATCGACCCCCTGCTCGTGCAGCATGCGCGGGATCCTGTAGATGCTGGGGGCGTCCCAGACCGAGATCACCGAGTCGAGCGGCACGTTGGAGAACAGCGAGATCTTCGCGCGTTCGTCGTCGGGGATGCGCCGGTCGGCACGGCACATCAGCATGTCGGCCTGGATGCCGATCTCGCGCAGCTTCTGCACCGAGTGCTGCGTCGGCTTGGTCTTCAGTTCGCCGGCCGACGGGATGAACGGCACCAGCGTGAGGTGCACGAAGCAGGCGTTGCCGCGCCCGAGCCTCAGGCTCATCTGGCGCGCTGCCTCGAGGAACGGCAGCGATTCGATGTCGCCCACCGTGCCGCCGATCTCGACGATCGCCACCTGCGCCGCTTCCGGGGTGCCCACGCCCGCGCCGCGGTCGATGAACGCCTGGATCTCGTTGGTGATGTGCGGAATGACCTGCACCGTGCGGCCGAGGTACTCGCCGCGGCGCTCCTTCTTGATCACCGATTCGTAGATCTGGCCGGTGGTGAAGTTGTTCGTGCGGCGCATGCGCGCCGAGACGAAGCGTTCGTAGTGCCCCAGGTCGAGGTCGGTCTCGGCACCGTCTTCGGTGACGAAGACTTCGCCGTGCTGGAACGGGCTCATCGTGCCCGGGTCGACGTTGATGTAGGGATCGAGCTTGAGCAGGGTGACCCGGATGCCGCGCGACTCGAACAGCGCGGCGATCGACGCGGCGGCGATGCCCTTGCCCAGCGAGGACACCACGCCACCGGTGACGAAGACGAATTTGGTCATGAGGCTCGGCCGGTAAACCGCGATTATACAGGCGAAGCGCCGCCTTTCCGGTCGTCGCGCAGCCCTGGCCAGGGCAGGCGCAGGCGCACTTCGGTGCCGCCGGCCTCGCCGGGGGCGATCGAGCAGCCGCCGCCGCAGTCGGCGGCGCGTCGAGCGAATTCGTCGAAAGCCGCGCGCGCCGGACCGCGATCGTCGCCGGCACTCCACGGCTCGCCGTCGTCGCTCACCTGCAGCCGCAACTCGTCGTCCTCGCGGATCGCCGAGACGACCACCAGGTCGGCCCCGCGCTCGTCCAGCGCCCGTCCGAGCGCGTCGTCGGCGACGCGCCAGGCGAGCGTCTCGACCGCAGGCTCGCCCAGACCGAACTCGCGGTCCTCGGGGGGCTCGAGCAGCAGTTCGATGCGCGCCCCCGGATGGCGCAAACGCCAGTCGGCCACCAGTGCGCGCAGTCCGTCGGGCAGGGAATCGCCCTGCATCTCGTGGCTGCGCACCCGCGAGAGCAGCGCGCGGATCGACGCGGCCATCGAATCGGCGCTGCGGCGCACCAGCATTGCAAGCTCCGACAGAGAGGGATCGCGCTGCGCGAGCCGCGCCTCCAGCGTCTCGACCATCGAGCGCAACCCGGCCAGCGGTTCACCGAGTTCGCGCTGCACCGCCGCATCCAGTTCGCGCCGCTGCGTCTCGAGCTCGCGCTCGAAGCGCAACGCCATGTCGCGCTGCAGGTCGCGCTCGGCCTCCACCTCGCGCAGGCGCACGAGCGCCGCGTCGAGCGAAGCCTCGGGCTGCAGCGTCAGGTGCCGGATGCCGTGTCTGTCGTCCATGGTTCGCCTCAGGTCTTCGAGAATGCGTGGCCAGTGCGCGACCTCGTCGATCGCCAGGTGCGCCGACAGCGCCGGGCGCCCGTCGCCGAGCGACCACAGGTGCAGATCGTGCAGCGAACGCACGCCGGGCACGCTGCGCAGCGACGCCTCGACCGCCACCGGATCGACGCCTTCGGGCGCGGCGTTCATCAGCACCCGGGCGCTCGCGCGCAGCAGCCTCACCGTGGAGACCAGCAGCAGCGCCGAGATCGCGAACGTCAGGATCGGATCGATCAGCGTCCAGCCGGTGAACGAGATCGTCGTCAGTGCAACGATCGCGATCAGCGAGCCGGCGAAGTCGCCGATGACGTGCAGCAGTGCCGCGCGCGTGTTCAGTTCGTGGCGATCGCCGTGCAGCAGCCGCCACACCGCGGCGTTGACCAGCAGACCGAGCACCGCCACCGGCAGCGCCAGCGTGGGGTCGATCGCGTGCGGAGTGTTCATCCGGTCGACCGCCTCGTGCACGATGAAACCGAGCACCACCAGGTAGAACATTCCGTTCACCAGCGCCGCCAGCGGCTCGATGCGCCCGTACCCGAAGCTCATCTCGGGCGCGGGCTTGCGCCGCGACACCCATTGCGCGCCCCAGGCCAGGCCGAGCGCCGCTGCGTCGGTGAGCATGTGAGCGCCATCGGAGGCCAGCGCCAGCGAGCCGCTCACCAGCCCCACGACGACCTCCAGCATGCCGAAACCGAGCACGATGAGCACCGACCATCCGAGCGCCCGCGACGGCGCGCGCACGCGATGGTGCGGATGGCCGTGGTCGTCGTGCGCGTGGGCCTCGTGTGCCTGCGCCCCGTGCGCGTCATGCGCCTCCGCCCCGTGCGCGTGCGCGTCATGCGCGGGGGCGCCGGCGTGAGAGTGAACAGCGTGGGGGTGAGCGGCGCGGGCCGCGCGAGGTTCGGTCATCGGGGGATTGTAGCCACCCTTATAATCGCTGCCGAAGCGCAAACGACCCAGGCGAGGACATCGATGAGCAAGGTATTTCCGAGCGCGGCGGCAGCCCTGGCGGGCGTGGTCGCCGACGGCCAGACGATCGCGGTCGGCGGCTTCGGCCTGTGCGGCATTCCCGAGGCGCTGATCGCGGCGCTGCGCGACTCGGGCGTGAAGAACCTGACCTGCATCTCGAACAACGCCGGCGTCGACGGCTTCGGCCTGGGCCAGTTGCTCGCGACCCGCCAGATCCGCAAGATGATCGCCTCCTACGTGGGCGAGAACAGGGAGTTCGAGCGCCAGTACCTCGCGGGCGAGCTCGAACTCGAGTTCACGCCGCAGGGCACGCTCGCCGAGAAGCTGCGCGCCGGCGGCGCCGGCATTCCCGCCTTCTTCACCCGCACCGGCGTCGGCACCATCGTCGCCGAAGGCAAGGAGCTGCGCGAGTTCGACGGCCACACCTACGTGATGGAGCGCTCGCTGGTGTCCGACGTCTCGCTGGTGAAGGCGTGGATGGCCGATCGCGCCGGCAACCTCGTCTTCAGGCGCACCGCGCGCAACTTCAATCCCAACGTCGCGATGGCCGGCCGCGTCACCGTCGCCGAGGTCGAGGTCATCGTGCCCACCGGCGAGATCGACCCCGATCACGTGCACCTGCCCGGCATCTACGTGCACCGCATCGTGCACAACCCGACGCCCGAGAAACGCATCGAGCAGCGCACCACGCGGCCGCGATAAGGAGAACCGACATGCCCTGGAACCGTGACCAGATGGCCGCGCGCGCGGCGCGCGAACTGCGCGACGGCTTCTACGTCAACCTCGGCATCGGCCTGCCCACGCTGGTGGCCAACCACGTGCCGGCCGAGATGGAAGTGTGGCTGCAGTCCGAGAACGGACTGCTCGGCATCGGCCCCTTCCCCACCGACGACGAAGTCGACGCCGACCTGATCAATGCCGGCAAGCAGACGGTGACCACCCTGCCAGGCTCGTCGATCTTCTCTTCGGCCGACTCGTTCGCGATGATCCGCGGCGGCAAGATCGACCTGGCGATCCTCGGCGCGATGCAGGTGAGCGAGAAAGGCGATCTCGCCAACTGGATGATTCCCGGCAAGATGGTCAAGGGCATGGGCGGCGCGATGGACCTCGTCGCCGGCGTGGGCCGCGTCATCGTGCTGATGGAGCACACCGCGAAAAAGAAGGACGGCAGCGAGGAGCAGAAGATCCTGAAGGCCTGCACGCTGCCGCTCACCGGCGTCGGCGTGGTCGACCTGATCATCACCGACCTCGCCGTGCTCGACGTCACCCCCGACGGCCTGAAGCTGCGCGAACTCGCGCCCGGCGTCACGAAGGAAGAAGTCGTCGCGAAGACCGGCTGCCCGATCGACGTGTCGGGCGTGCAGTAGGGTGCGTCGGCGCCGGACCTGAAGCCGGGCCCGTTGCCCGGCAAGAGGCTTCGGCCCCGCTTCGCGATGGTGCCTCGCGCACGCCACGACGCGTTCCGAGGCTCACGAATACCGCCACGGCATCCAGAGGCTCACGCCAGTGGCCGGGCCGGTTGGGGCCCCGAGAGACCCACGGTGCGCCCCCGTCCGGGGCAATTGGCGAGCGGCGGGCTACCGAAAGGAAATCGGCGGGACCCGCTCGTCCGCGCGAAGCGCGTACGAGGCGGGTGCCGATTTCCGAGGTAGACGCCGGAAGCCCCCGCGAAGCGGGGGCCGAAGCCTCTTGCCCCGGACGGGGGCGCACCGTGGGTCTCTCGGGGCCCCAACCGGCCCGGCCACTGGCGTGAGCCGACGCGCTACCCCAGCCGTGGGATGACGATCGCCTGGCGCGCGTACTCGGGCAGCGGCGCCGACTTGCGCCTGGCGTAATCGACCCAGACCACCTTCGCCGCGCCCTGCGCGTAGACAGTGTCCGGATCGTCGGTGCGCAGGATGTCCACGTAGGTCTCGAAGCTCGAGCGCCCGATCGCCCCGACGTACTGCCGTGCCAGCACCGTGCCCGGATACTGCAGCTCGCGCAGGAAAGTGCAGCTCGCGTTGACGATCAGCGGCCCTTCCCCCGCGGGCACGGTCCGCACTTCCATCGCCTCGAACCAGCTGATCCGCAACTGCTCCATGTAGCGGAAATAGACCGCGTTATTCACGTGGCCCATGGCGTCCATGTCGCCCCAACGGATCGGCACTTCGAGTTCGAAGACCAGAATGCGCTCGCTCACTTGACTGCCTCGCCAATCGAGCGGCGTTCGCGCGCAACTGCATCGCCACGAGGCCGCTTCGCCATGATCGCCCATCCCGACCGGGACGTGCTGCAAAACGAAATCCATGCCCGGCCTCGCCAACCGCCGGCGACGCCGCAGCGAGTGTCGCACATCGCGCTGCTGCGGCCCGGGCACGGCGAAGAACCGGCCGCCGACGATCCGCTCGCGCGGCTGCAGCTGCACCTGCCGCAGACGGTCGAAGCCCTGCCGGCGGCGCCTGAGAGGCTACACGCCGAACCCGTCGTCGGCGGCGATCACCGCGCCGTTGACGAAGCTCGATCGATCGGAGGCGAGCAGCAGCAGCACGCCGTCGAGGTCTTCGGGCTTGCCGACGCGCCGGCGCGGCAGCATCCGGATCAGTTTCTGGCCGGCCTCGGTCTGCCAGTGATCGGCATTGATCTCGGTCTCGATGTAGCCGGGGCAGATCGCGTTGACGTTGACGTTGTAGCGCCCCCACTCGAGCGCCATCGCTTTCGTCATCTGCACCACCGCGGCCTTGCTCATGCAGTAAACGCCGATCTGCGCGAGCACGCGCAGCGCCGCCATCGACGCGATGTTGACGATGCGCGCCTGGCGCGCGGGGTCGACCCCGGCGCGCGCGATCATCCGGCGCCCGACTTCCTGCGCGACGAAGAACGCACCGCGCGTGTTGGTGTCGAAGACGAAGTCGTAGTCCTCGGGCGTCACGTCGACCAGCCGCTGCGTCGTGCTCACGCCCGAGTTGTTCACCAGGATGTCGATCGGTCCCGCGTCGTTCTCGGCCTGCTCGACCGCCGCGCGGATGCTCGCCGGGTCGGTCACGTCGAGCGCCACCACGTGCGCCTGGCCGCCCGTCGCTTCGATCTCGGCGCGCAACTCCTTCAGCCGATCGACGCGCCGCGAAGCGAGCACCACCTGCGCGCCGTTGTCGGCGAGCACCCGCGCGAAGCGCGCGCCCAGGCCGCTCGAAGCGCCGGTGACGAGGGCAGTCTTGCCGTCGAGGTCGAAGCGGGTGGTCACGATGCACTCTCCTGTGCGAAGGACGATCGGCCACGATGTTAGCCCATGCACCGCCGCGCGCCATTTGCGCGCGATCGCCGGTTTCCGGGACAATCGTGGCCGCTGCACGTTTCCCCGAGGCATCCGGAGAGCCCGTTTCATGGACATTGAGCGCGAATCGATGGAGTTCGACGTCGTGATCGTCGGCGGCGGGCCCGCCGGCCTCGCGGCCGCGATCCGTCTGAAGCAGCTCGCCGCCGAACGAGGCAACGAGATCGGCGTGTGCGTCATCGAGAAGGGTTCGGAGATCGGCGCGCACATCCTGTCGGGCGCAGTGATGGATCCGCGCGCCCTCGACGAATTGCTGCCCGACTGGCGCGAGCGCGGCGCGCCGCTCGACACCGCGGTGAGCGAAGACCGCTTCCTGTTCCTGTCCGAAACCGGCGCACGCCGGGTGCCGAACTGGATGCTGCCCGCGTGCTTCGCCAACCACGGCAACTACGTGGTGCGACTGGGCAACGTGGTGCGCTGGCTGGGCGAGCAGGCCGAAGCGCTGGGCGTGGAAATCTTCCCCGGCTTCGCCGCCGCCGAGGTGCTCCATCACGCCGACGGATCGGTCAAGGGCGTGGCCACCGGCAACATGGGCATCGGCCGCGACGGCCAGCCCACCGACAGCTTCCAGCCCGGCATGGAGCTGCACGCGAAATACGCTTTCTTCGCCGAGGGCTCGCGCGGGCACCTGGGCAGGCAGCTGATCGCGAAGTTCGGGCTCGACGCCGGCCGCGATCCGCAGAGCTATGGCATCGGCCTGAAGGAGCTCTGGGAGGTCGAGCCGTCGAAATCGAAGCCGGGCCTGGTGATCCACACTGCGGGCTGGCCGCTCGACAACGCCACTTACGGCGGCTCGTTCCTGTATCACCTGGGCGACGACAAGGTGGCGATCGGCTACGTGGTGGGCCTGAACTACCGCAATCCGTACCTGTCGCCGTACGAGGAATTCCAGCGCTACAAGACGCACCCGGCGATCCGCACCTTCCTCGAAGGCGGCAAGCGGCTGGCCTACGGTGCGCGTGCGATCACCGCCGGCGGCCTGAACTCGCTACCGAAGTTCGTCTTCCCGGGCGGTTGCCTCGTGGGCTGCGACGCCGGCTTCCTGAACGGCTCGCGCATCAAGGGCAGTCACGCCGCGATCAAGACCGGGATGCTCGCCGCCGAGGCCGCTTTTGCGGCGCTGGCCGAAGGGCGCTCGGGCGACGAACTCACCGGCTACGTCGAGGCGTTCCGCGCATCGTGGCTGCACGACGAGCTGTACCGCGCGCGCAACTTCAAGCCGGCGATGGGCAAGGGCCTGTGGCTGGGCACGCTGCTGGTGGGCATCGACCAGGTGCTGTTTCGCGGCAAGGCGCCGTTCACGCTGCACACCGCGAAGCCCGACCACGCGTACCTGCTGCCCGCGGCCGAGTGCCAGCCGATCAGCTACCCCAAACCCGACGGCAGGTTGAGCTTCGACCGGCTCTCGTCGGTGTTCATCTCGAACACCAACCACGAGGAGAACCAGCCGATCCACCTCACGCTGAAAGATCCGGCGGTGCCGGTGACGGTGAACCTGGCGCGCTACGCGGGGCCCGAGCAGCGCTACTGTCCGGCCGGCGTCTACGAATTCGTGCGCGACGACGACGGCACCGACCGCCTGCAGATCAACGCCCAGAACTGCGTGCACTGCAAGACCTGCGACATCAAGGACCCGACGCAGAACATCGTCTGGGTCGCGCCCGAGGGCGGCGGCGGGCCGAACTACTCCGGCATGTGATTCAGATCGGCTTCTTCGGGAACAGCGCCCCGCGGATCTGCCCCGGTTGGTAGCCGGTTGCGCGGTCGGCCGGATACAGCGCCTGCAGCTTCGCCTTCACCGGCTCGCTCAGCTTGTCGACGCTGCCGTGGCACTGCACGCACAGCGGCTGCGTGGGCAAGGCCTTGGCGTAGCGGAACACCTGCCGGCCGCCTTCGTCGACGACCTGCCAGGTCTCCAGGGTCGGAGCTGCCGCGCCGGCGGCCGCCTGCGTATCGAAGCGCTCGAGCGCGGCCCGCTCCCAGACATCGGGCACGCCTTTCGGGTTGCGGTTGCGCAGGCTCGCGCGGCGCACGTTCCAGCCCGAGCGCTCGGAGGCCGCGCGCGCCATCTGCGGCGCCTTCTCGCGGCAGACTTCGATCGCACCGGCAGGCCCGCTGCGGTTCAGCTCGTCGGTGAGCACGGCGAGCAGGTTGGCGGGCACCGTGGCGGCGAGGTTGCGCGCCTGGTCAAGGTAGCCGGGTGGCGCGGCAACCGGCGCAGTCGGCGACGCGCCGTCCATACCCATTGCGGGGGATGCACAGCCGAACGCGAACGGCGCGCGGATACGACCGACGGCCGACGCCTTGGCAACGTTCGACCGACTGTCCTGGTAGCGTCAGTCGGAGTAGGATAATCAGAAAATCTGATTATCAGGCTCTACACTCATGACCTCGAAGCGCGTCACCGCCACCGAATTTGCCCGCAACCTGTCATCGATGCTCAGCGAAGTGCACTACCGCGGGATCTCGCTCGAAGTCTGCCGCGGCAGGGAGACGGTCGCCCGGGTCGTGCCGTCGGGCCCCCCGGCGGGGTTTTCGGTAGCGCGGCTCAACGACCTGTTCGCAACGCTGCCCCGGCTCGGCGCCGGCGATGCGGACCGCTTCCTCGCCGATCTGGACGAGCTCGACCGCACCGTCGGCGAGGCGGGAGCCGACGCATGGGCCTCGTGATCGACACCAACGTCTTCATCCTCGCCGAAAAGAGCGACGCGCGGATCGATTTCACCCGCTGGGCGCAGCACGGCGACGCCTTCATCTCGTCGGTAACGATCTCCGAGCTCTGGGTCGGCGTGCACAAGGCCGACTCGGCCAAGCGCCGGGGCAGGCGCGCGGCCTTCGTCGAGGCGATCGAGAGAACCATCCCCACGCTCGATTTCACCGCCGCGGTCGCCCGGGTCCACGCACGAATGCTGGCCGACCTGCCGTCGGGCACCACAGTGGGTGCGCACGACGCGCTGATCGGCGCAACCGCGCGCTGCTTCGATCACGCAGTGCTGACGGACAACGTGCGCGACTTCTCGCGCCTTCCGGGCGTGAAAGTGGTGGCGCTGCGCTGATCGCGGCGCCCTGAAACGCTTCGCGCCGGCAGTACCGGCGCGAAGCAATGACGACAGCAGAGAGAAAGGGCCTTCTTACTGGCCGAACTGGCGGGCGCGCCGCTGGCCGCCGCGACCGCCACCGCCTTCGCGGTCGCCGCCATAGCCGCCACCACCACCATAGCCGCCACCGCCGCCGCCGTAACCGCCTCCACGGTTACCGCCGCCGTAGCCGCCACCACCACCGCGGCCGCCACCGTAGCCGCCACCGCCGCGACCGCCGCCGAAGCCGCCGCCGGACTGCTCGCGCGCCTCGTTGACCACCAGGCTGCGACCTTCGAGCGAGTAGCCGTTCAGGGTGCGGATGGCGGCCTGCGCGGCTTCGTCGGACGCCATCGTGACGAAACCGAAGCCGCGCGAGCGGCCGGTTTCGCGGTCGGTGACGATCTTGGCGTCGATCACTTCACCGTGACTGCCGAACAACTGCGACAACTGCGCATCGGTTGCACGCCACGGCAGGTTGCCCACATAGATCTTGGTTCCCATCGAAACTCGTTCCTCGGACCGTTGAACTCATTGCATTTCGAGGGAGACCTGAGCGAGCAAACCGGGAAATGCAATACCGCGAACCGGGTTGCCGGTCCGTTTTTCGACTTTGCCACAAACCATCATGAATGCACAGTGGCGCCGCAGCACTTGAAAAACCCTCGATACTGTATAAAAATACAGATCCCGAATTCATCACCCGGAGTCTCCGATGCGCGATCTCACCGCGCGCCAGCAGCAGATCCTGGCGCTGATCAGGCAGCACATCGCCGACACCGGCTTTCCGCCCACCCGGGCCGAAATCGCCGCGCAGCTGGGCTTTCGTTCGCCGAACGCCGCCGAAGACCACCTGAAGGCGCTGGCACGCAAGGGCGTGATCGAACTCGCCTCGGGCGCTTCGCGCGGCATTCGCCTGAAGCTGCTGCCCGATTCGGCCGACGAGGCTCCGCGGGCGGTGCAGATCGCGCTCAGCCTGCCGCTGGTCGGGCGGGTGGCTGCCGGCAGCCCGATCCTCGCGCAGGAGCACATCGAAGCCAGCTACGCGATCGACCCGAACCTGTTCTCCGAAAAGCCCGACTACCTGCTGAAGGTGCGCGGCATGAGCATGCGCGATGCCGGCATCTTCGACGGCGACCTGCTCGCGGTGCGTCGCGCCGGCGAAGCGCGCAACGGCCAGGTCGTCGTCGCCCGCGTCGGCGACGAGGTCACCGTCAAGCGCTGGCGCCGCAAAGGCCACGCGATCGAGCTGCTGCCCGAGAACCCCGACTTCGAGCCGATCGTCGTCGACAGCCGCAGCGATGCCTTCGCGCTCGAAGGCATCGCGGTCGGCCTGCTGCGCGGCGGCAAGGCCTTGTGAGGCCACGATGTCTTCCGCCCTGCCTGCCGCGGTCTGGCGCGCGAGCCAACTCGGACACGCCGGCATCGACGCCGTGTCCAGCGGGTTTCCGGCGCTCGACGCCGAGCTGCCCGGCGCGGGCTGGCCGGCGGGCATGCTCACCGAGCTGATCAGCCGCGAATCGGGCATCGGCGAGCTGCGCCTGCTGGTGCCGCTGCTGCGCCAGCTCACCCGCGAGCGCCGCTTCGTCGTGCTGCTGGCGCCGCCGCTGCAGCCCTACGCGCCGGCGCTCGCCAGCCACGGCATTCAGCTCGACTACCTGCTGGTGGTGCAGGCACCCAGCGCCGCCGATCGCCTGTGGGCGGTCGAGCAAACGCTCGAGAGCGCGGCCTTCGGCGCGCTGCTCGCCTGGTTGCCGCAGGAGCGCACCCGTCCCGAGCATCTGCGCCGCATGCAGTCGGCCGCCCAGCCGGCCGGCGGCCCGGTGTTCCTGTTCCGGCCACTGGCGGCGCAGTTCGACGCCTCGCCCGCGCCGCTGCGCCTGCTGCTGCTGCCGCGCCCCGAGCAGCGCCTGTCGGTGCAGATCCTCAAGCGCCGCGGCCCGGTCATGGCCGACCCGATCCTCGTCGATCTCCCGCAGCCGGTTTCGACGATCCGTCCGCGCGCCAGCACGCTCGCCACTGCCCCCGAGCCGCACCCGATGCGCACGATCCACGCCCGCCACGACGCCCCGCACGAAGGCACGCTCAATTAGGGCGTGTTCACACTACGATCGTCCCCGCGCCGGGGCCTGCCGGACCGCCAAACGAGGCGCCGACGACGCGCGTGGCAGTGCCACGCAAGGAGGCGGCAACGAAGTGTGGCGGCCCGGCAGGCCCCGGCCCGGAGGGTGAGTGCGAAAAAAGCGTGCACTCCGCGTTGCAAATGCTCGCCGTGGCCCCGCCACGGCTGCGCTTTGCGCCTTGATTGCGCGCTTTTTTCGGACTCACGCGGGGACGATCGTAGTGTGAACACGCCCTCGTATGGTCGCAATTGTCAAGAGTAATCAAGTCCTGGGTTTGCAGATCGATGGGGTGATGCGACTCGGACGATGCAGCGACGATGAATCAGA